>Ga0209643_1000070_pt1 | contig 272422 bp, 259 predicted proteins | sample AutmiccBRH37_all_FD_187383 | JGI IMG/M metagenome (GOLD analysis project Ga0209643, IMG submission 187383) | Deep subsurface microbial communities from Mt. Terri, Switzerland - Autotrophic microbial communities BRH/37_all (SPAdes) (version 2) | ecosystem: Environmental > Aquatic > Deep... | reverse complement strand
GCGGCCGACGAGGTGCACCGCGAAGCCCAGATCGTCAACATCCTGGCCGAGTGGGCGACGGACGTGGCGGTCAAGGCCATCGCCGATGGGCTCGATCACGACCACGACCACGACGCATAAACGAGGGCTTCCGCCCCACCAACCTGTAAGCAACCGTTACAAGTTCACGAGGCCGATCATGACCGCTGCCATAGACATCCGCACAGCCGACCGTCCTATGACCGTCTCGCAATTCGCGGGCCTTTATGGCTATGCTGAGCAGACGGTCTACAACATGATCGCCAAGGGGGAGTTGGGATGCCTGCGCCGTCCAGGGTGCAGCATCCGCATCCTTCCCCGTCATATCACCACCTGGGAGTCGCGCTACGAATGCCCCGCCGCCCCGCCGCCGACGCAACCCCCCGCCTCGTCCGAATCCCTGGCCGGCGGCCCTGGTACATTCGGTGGAGTGAGCCCGGCAGCCGCCGCAGCCAGGTCGTCAGCACAAGCACGGAGGATGAAGCGGAAGCAAGGCTAGTCCTGGCAGACTGGCTGATCGGCCGCACGGCCCCGCCGCAATCCCCGACCATCAGATGGTTCCTTGATCAGCGCGCCGCACAGTTCCAAACCACGGCCCCTGACGGCACCCAGCAGATAGAGTCGCGCATCCGGTCGTTCCACGCCCGCTTGTCGGCGTACTTCGGGGACTATCGCCCAGACCAGCTTTCCGAGGCCCTGCTGCGCCGCTACCTCGGCACCCGCCCCCCATCGGCCGGACGCCGGGAAATGGAAGAACTGCGCGCCGCCATTCCCACCAAGCTGCGGGCCTGCGATTTCCCCCTCCCCGCCCCCCGGCCGCCGCGTGAACGGTTCCTCAGTCGGGACGAGGCCCGCGCTCTGCTGGCCGCCGCGCAGACGCACCACGTCCAGCTTTTCATTCTGTTGGGCATGACCACCGGCCAGCGGGCCGGGTCCATCCTTGATCTGACATGGGATCGCGTTCAATGGGATGCCGGCGTGCTGGACTTCCGCAACCCGGATAAGGGCGAAAACCGCAAGCGGCGCGGCGTCTGCCCGGTGGATGCCCGCGTAATGGCAACCCTGCGCGAGGCCCGCGAGGTAGCGCTAACCGATCACGTCATCGAGTACAATGGGCAGGCGGTGGCCTCGGTCAAAAAGGCGTTCGAGCGGGCAGCCATCGCGGCGGGCCTGTGCGAGCCGACCGGCCGGGTAGACGCCAAAGGCAAGCCGCTCGTGCACGCGACGGCCAGCCCCCACACGATGAAACACTCGGTCATTTCGTGGCTGGCCATGGACGGCTGGACCGTGGACGCCATCGCCGATTTCACCTCGACCGACGAAAAGACGGTCAAGCGCATCTATCGCAAGGTCAATCCGGGATACCTGCGCGACCTCGCCACGACGCTGGGCGACGGCCTCCTTGGAGACGGCTTAACCACTCCGTTCCAGGCTCCAAAGCGTGATAAGTGCCTACACCGTAGGCACAAATCAAAGCAGGCAGTGACAGCTTAAGTCATTGATTTTAAATGGTGGGCGGTGACGGGCTCGAACCGCCGACCCTCTCGGTGTAAACGAGATGCTCTACCAACTGAGCTAACCGCCCGATAAAGGACTTGCCCCATGGGGCAGCCCGCATTCAATAGCGCACCCGGCGGCGCCTTGCAACGGCGCAAAAACGAGAGAAGACGCCCGCTCCTTCTGAGCTAGCGCCTTCTTGCAAAATCACGGTGGCCGTGGACCGTCTTAGTTGACGGCGTCCTTCAGGCCCTTGCCAGCCTTAAACTTCGGCTGCTTGGACGCCGCGATGGCGATTTTTTCGCCGGTGCGCGGGTTACGGCCTTCGCTGGCGGCGCGTTCGGCAACACTGAACGTGCCGAACCCCACCAAGCGCACTTCGCTGCCGCCCTTCAGCGCGCCGGAAATGGCGTCAAAGACGCTGTCGACGGCCTTGCCGGCGTCGCTCTTGGACAGACCGCTACTTTCCGCAACCGCGGCAACCAGATCGTTCTTGTTCACGTGAGGGTCCCCTCTGCTATGTCCTGCCGACTTAAGCTGATAGCGAACGTTTCTTGTCCGAATCGGCGCTGCCGCACCGCTTTCGATGGCAGGAAGTGTAAGCATCGCCCTTCCGCGGCGTCAATGCACTACGCCGCCTGAGGCCTTGTTTTCCGCTATTTCTGGTACCTCAGGGTGCCATTCTGCCAGTCGCAACTGCAATCCTGCCGGGATAATGGTGTTGACGAGGGCATAGTCTTTTAGAACCGTTGCAGAACAGCCACACTCAGCGACCATCACGCCAATGCCGCCCAGCGAGTCGCAAAAAAAGCCCGGCCTCCAAGGGCCGGGCTTCAACGTCGTATGCAGAAGGTCAGTGGGTCAGGACAGCATCGTCCGTACCGCCTTCACTCCGCTTGTTGGGCGGCACGTCCTCGGGCTCTTCCCACTCGATCGGCACAAGCTTCTGGGACAGGGCGTGCTCCATGACCTCGTCAACCGTGCCGACCGGGATGATCTTGAGCCCCTTCTTCACGTTGTCGGGAATCTCAGGCAGATCCTTCTCGTTCTCCTTGGGAATGAGTACGGTCTTGATGCCGCCACGCAGCGCCGCCAACAGCTTTTCCTTCAGGCCGCCGATGGCCAGGACGCGGCCACGCAGCGTGATCTCGCCGGTCATGGCGATATCGGCCCGCACCTTGTTGCCGGTCAGGGCGGACACGATGGCAACGCACATGGCGATACCAGCCGACGGGCCGTCCTTGGGCGTGGCGCCTTCGGGAACGTGGACGTGGATGTCCTTCTTTTCGAACACCGTCGGCTTGATGCCAAAGCTGATGGCGCGGGCACGGGTATAGGATCGCGCTGCCTCGATCGACTCCTTCATCACGTCGCCAAGCTGCCCGGTCAGGGTGAACTTGCCCTTGCCGGGAACGGTGATGGCCTCGATCGACAGCAGATCGCCGCCAACCTCGGTCCAGGCCAGTCCGGTGACGACACCGCACAGGTCTTCCATCTCCGCCTCGCCATAGCGATAGCGGCGCACACCAGCGTACTTTTCCAGGTTCTCGGACGTCACGGCGACCGTCTTCAGGTCACCCATGAGGATTTCCTTGACCGCCTTGCGGGTCAGGTTGGCGATCTCGCGCTCAAGGTTACGCACCCCGGCTTCCCGCGAGTAATAGCGGATGAGGTCACGCAGCGCAGAGTCCGTAACCTGCCATTCCCCCTTCTTCAGGCCATGCGCCTCTTCCTGCTTGCGGATGAGGTGGTGGCGGGCGATCTCGATCTTCTCGTCCTCGGTGTAGCCAGCCAGACGGATGATCTCCATGCGGTCCAGCAACGGCTGGGGCATGCGCAGAGAGTTGGCCGTGCACACGAACATGACGTCGGACAGGTCGTAATCGACCTCCAGGTAGTGATCCTGGAACGTGGCGTTCTGCTCGGGGTCCAGGACCTCCAGCAGGGCCGAGGACGGGTCCCCGCGCCAATCCGACCCCAGCTTGTCCACCTCGTCGAGAAGGAACAGCGGGTTGGACGTCTTGGCCTTCTTCATGCCGTGGATGACCTTGCCGGGCATGGACCCGATGTAGGTCCGCCGGTGGCCGCGGATTTCGGACTCGTCGCGCACGCCGCCGAGACTCATGCGCACGAAGTTGCGCCCCGTGGCTCTGGCGATGGACTTGCCGAGCGACGTCTTGCCGACGCCGGGCGGCCCGACGAGGCACAGGATCGGCCCCTTGAGCTTCTTGGTCCGCGCCTGCACGGCCAAGTATTCCAGGATGCGCTCCTTGACCTTCTCCAGGCCGAAGTGGTCGGCGTCGAGAACCTTCTGGGCCTCGCGGATGTCGTTGCGGACGCGCGACCGCTTCTGCCAGGGAATGGACAGGATCCAGTCCAGGTAGTTGCGGACCACAGTGGCCTCGGCCGACATCGGGCTCATGGAGCGCAGCTTCTTCAGCTCGGCGTCGGCCTTTTCGCGGGCTTCCTTGGACAGCTTGGTCTTCTTGATGCGGTCTTCGAGTTCGGCCGCCTCGTCCTTGCCGTCCTCGCCCTCGCCGAGTTCCTTCTGAATGGCCTTGAGCTGCTCGTTCAGATAGTACTCGCGCTGGGTTTTTTCCATCTGGCGCTTGACCCGGTTGCGGATCTTCTTCTCCACCTGGAGAACCCCGATCTCGCTTTCCATGTGGCCATAGACGCGCTCAAGACGCTCGGCAACGGAGCCGAGTTCCAGAAGATCCTGCTTGTCAGCGATCTTCAGCGACAGGTGGCTGGCCACCGTGTCGGCGAGTTTCGCCGGATCCTCGATCTGGTTGACCGACACCAGGACTTCGGGCGGGATCTTCTTGTTGAGCTTGATGTACTGCTCGAACTGCGAGATCACCGAGCGCGACAGGGCTTCAAGCTCCTGCGTCTCGCCGTCCGCGTCCTCGATCACCTCGGCCGTCGCCTCGAAGAACTCTTCGCGGTCGGTGTAGCCGGTGATGCGCGCCCGCTGGCCGCCCTCGACCAGCACCTTCACGGTGCCATCGGGCAGCTTGAGCAGTTGCAGCACGGTTGAAACGGTTCCGACGGTATAAATATCGTCGGGGTTGGGATCGTCCTGCGCCGCGTTCTTCTGGGCGACCAGGAGGATCTGCTTGTCGTCGGTCATCACGTCTTCGAGCGCACGCACGCTCTTGTCACGTCCCACGAACAGGGGAACGATCATGTGAGGAAAGACGACGATGTCCCGCAGCGGCAGGACCGGGAAATTCTGGCTTCGGCCGGTCTCCACGACAAACCTCATCGGTAGTGGCGCGCAACCTGCTGGCCGCCGCACCGGGTTGAAAAATTTGGACCGGACAACGCGCCGACCCGAGCAATCTTCGATATAGGGAGGATGCCCGCCGTTTGGCTAGGCCTTGACAGTCACCTCTGTCCGCTTTGTTGGCTGGCGCAGTGCGCAGAACCGCAGGCACATCGGCTGAACCGTCATTCCGGAGGGCTTACGCCCCACCCGGTTCCGCGTCGGCCCCGTCCATGGGTACCGCCGCTTTCCCCCCTTCGCCCACCGCGCCGGAGGATGTTGGCGGGGTCCCGACATGGGGGACCCCGCCAGTCTCTTCCGTCAGCGCGTCAGGCGCTCGACCCCATCTCTTCCGAACGGTCGGAGTAGATAATCAAGGGCTTGGCCCTCTGTTCGGCCGCTTCCCGGTTCACCACCACTTCCTCCAGACCCTCCAGGGTCGGCAGGTCGAACATGGTGTCGAGCAGAATGGCCTCCAGGATGGAGCGCAGGCCGCGCGCGCCGGTCTTGCGGGCAATCGCCTTTTTGGCGACGGTCTTCAAGGCGTCCTCGTTGAACGACAGGCGCGCGTTTTCCATTTCGAAGAGGCGCTGGTACTGCTTGACCAGGGCATTCTTGGGCTGGGTCAGGATCTCGATGAGGGCAGCCTCGTCAAGGTCTTCCAGCGTCGCGATGATCGGCAAACGGCCGACGAATTCGGGGATCAGGCCGTACTTCAGCAGATCCTCGGGCTCCACCTCGCGGAGGAGTTCGCCAGTCTTGCGCTGCTCCGGGTCGCGGACGTCAGCCCCAAAGCCGATCGACGTGCCCTTGCCACGCTGGCTGATGATCTTGTCCAGGCCGGCGAACGCGCCACCGACGATGAACAGGATGTTGGTGGTATCGACCTGCAGGAACTCCTGCTGCGGATGCTTGCGCCCGCCCTGCGGCGGCACGGAGGCGACGGTGCCTTCCATGATCTTGAGCAGCGCCTGCTGCACGCCCTCGCCCGAAACGTCGCGGGTGATGGACGGATTGTCCGACTTGCGCGAGATCTTGTCGATCTCGTCGATGTAGACGATGCCGCGCTGGGCCCGCTCGACGTTGTAGTCGGCGGACTGCAACAGCTTGAGGATGATGTTCTCGACATCCTCGCCGACATAGCCGGCTTCGGTCAGCGTGGTGGCGTCGGCCATGGTGAACGGCACATCCAGGATGCGCGCCAAGGTCTGGGCCAGCAACGTCTTGCCGCAGCCGGTCGGGCCGACCAGCAGGATGTTCGACTTGGCGATCTCGATCTCGTTCTTGCCGCCCGCCGTCAACCGCTTGTAGTGGTTGTGCACGGCAACCGACAGCACACGCTTGGCATGGGACTGCCCGATCACATAGTCATCGAGCACCGCCTTGATGTCACGGGGAGTCGGCACGCCGTCGCGGGACTTCACGAGATGCGTTTTATGCTCCTCGCGAATGATGTCCATGCACAGTTCGACGCACTCGTCACAGATGAACACCGTGGGGCCCGCGATGAGTTTGCGCACTTCGTGCTGGCTCTTGCCGCAGAACGAGCAGTAGAGGGTGTTCTTGGAGTCGCCGCCAGAAGACTTGCTCATCGTATCTCCACTCCATGCGATTGTCCGACGGGGACGGCGCCCCTACCGTTTGCCACGGCTCAACCGCGAGGATTTTCGGGGCCTCCCTGAAGGCCCACACTACAAATTCATGTTAGCCGGACGCCCGACCAACGCACAACGACAAAAAGCCGTAACGATATGGGGCACCGTATCAGAGGGCGCAACTACCGTTGTTTCAGGTGCCGAAATGCGTGTCTTGAACCTCGCCCGATAGCATCGATGGCGCGACGCGTACGAACGACAGGAAGGATGGTTGACAAAAACGGCTCGCCGGAACCGCCCCGTCCAGCCCCCGAAGGGGCCTTGAGGGGGCGTTCCCGGCAAACCATGTCCGGACTACTCGCCGGACTTGGGCTCGTCGGACGGAGCGGCGGGGCGGCTGGACACCACCTCGTCGATCAGGCCGAATTCCTTGGCCGCCTCGGGCACGAAGAACTTGTCGCGCTCCATGGCGTCCTCGATCACCTCGACCGGACGGCCGGTGTGATGCGCGTAGATTTCATTCAGCCGCGCCCGCAGCGACAAGATTTCCCTGGCGTGGATCTCGATATCCGCCGCCTGGCCCTGGAAACCGCCGGACGGCTGGTGGATCATGATCCGCGAGTTGGGCAGCGAGAATCGCTTTCCGGGCGCGCCCGCACACAGCAGCAACGACCCCATGGACGCAGCCTGCCCGATACACAGGGTGGCCACGCTGGGGCGGATGTACTGCATGGTGTCATACATCGCCAGACCCGACGTCACCACGCCACCCGGCGAGTTGATGTAGAAGGCGATGTCCTTGGACGGGTTCTCGGACTCGAGGTACAGGAGCTGGGCACAGATGAGGCTCGACACCCCGTCGTGAACCTGACCCGTCAGGAAGATGATGCGCTCCTTGAGGAGCCGGGAATAGATGTCGTAGGAGCGCTCGCCCCGATTGGTCTGTTCGACGACCATCGGCACCAGCGTGTTCATGTAGACGTCGTACGGATCCCGCTCTGACATTTATGCGCCTCTTGTCCTGCCGAAGAAGGAAGGGGAGTAGCCCATCTTGGACGGGCCACCCCCCGCTTTCAACCCTGAAACAACCTCTGGCAACCCTGAAACAGCCTCCGGTGTTCAGTGCGATTATGGTCGCACCCCGAATGACGTTCCACTGCCATATGGTGCGGATTAACCTTCCGCACCATCCCCTTCGGACGCGGCGTCGGTATCATCAGCCTTTTTGGCGGCCTTCTTCTTGGCGGCGGGCTTCTTGCCGGCCTTCTTGGTGCCAGCGGTTTCGGGCTCGGCGGCCAGCTCCTCGGGGCTGACGTCCTTGTCCGTCACCTGGGCCAGTTCCAGGATGTAGTCAACGACCTTGTCTTCGTAGATCGGCGCACGGAGCTGGTTCAGGGCCTGCTGGTTGCTCTGGAAGAACTGGAACACCGCCTGCTCCTGCCCCGGATAGCGCATGGCTTCCTGCATGATGGCGCCGTTGAGGTCTTCCTGGTTGACCTGGATGGCGTTCTTCTGACCGATCTCGGCCAGCAGCAGGCCCAGGCGGACGCGGCGCTCGGCCAGCGCGCGGTATTCGTCGCGCAGCTCTTCGTCGGACTTGCCCTTGTCTTCCTCGTCGAGGTCGTCCTTGGCCTTGGCCTCTTCGACCTGCGCCCAGATGGCGTCGAACTCAAGATCGACCATGCCGCCGGGCACTTCGAAGTCGGCCATGTCGGCCAGCTTGTCGAGCAGCGCGCGCTTGACGCGGTTGCGGGCGATACCGGCGTAGTCCTTGTCCATCTGCTCGCGGACGGCGGCCTTTAGGGCCTCCAGGTCCTCAAGGCCGACAGTCTTGGCAAAATCGTCGTTGATCTCGGGAACCTTGGATTCCTTGAGTTCCTTCACGGTGACTTCGAACGCGGCTTCCTTACCGGCCAGATCCTTGGCGTGGTAGTCTTCCGGGAAGGTCACAGTGACGGTGCTGACGTCGCCAGCCTTGGCACCGACAAGCTGGTCCTCGAAGCCCGGAATGAAGGTGTTGGAGCCGAGTTCGAGGTCATAGCCCTCGCCCTTGCCGCCCGGAAACTCCTCGCCACCGATGCGACCGACGAAGTCGATCTCAAGGATGTCGCCCTTCTTGGACTTGCGCTTGGATCCGGTGGCCTCGGCCTGCTTGCGGCTTTCGGCGATTCGGCCCAGGGCCTCCTCGATCTCGGCGTCGGGCACCACGACCTTGGGGCGCTCCAGCTCGATGCTGGCGAAGTCCATCTCGCCGATGGTCGGCAGGACCTCGACGTCCATCTTGAACTCCAGGTCCTTGCCTTCCTCGAACGAGACGATCTCGATCTTGGGCTGCATGGCCGGGCGCAGGTCACGGTCGGCCAGGGTCTGCTGGGACCCTTCCTGAACGGCCGCTTCCAGCACTTCGCCCATGACCGAGGCGCCATACTTTTTCTTCATGAGCGCCATGGGCACCTTGCCCGGACGGAAGCCCGGAAGGCGAACCTGATGAGACAGCTCCTTGAGACGGCTGTCCGTCTTGTCCTGGAGGGTGCTGGCCGGAACGACGATCTTGAATTCGCGCTTCAGACCGTCGGCGTTGGTTTCTGTGACCTGCATGGAGATTCCCGAAAGTCTTGGGTGTCAGTCCGTGGCCAGCCGCAAAAGCGCCTGACCGCTCAATTCTTATGCATGGGCCGCGCAGGCGGCCCGGCGTTCTTGTGGGCCGCCTGCGCGGCCCGGTATTCAAAAACCGTCTCTGGATCCACCCCGACGGCCGGGCCGGAGATGGTGCGGGCGAAGGGACTTGAACCCCCAAGGCCTAAGGCCACTGGAACCTAAATCCAGCGTGTCTACCAATTCCACCACGCCCGCCGCGCCGACTCGCCGCACATCCGGGGAGCGCCTGACTTGGCTTCACCCCGTGCGGATCACAAGAAATTTGGTCCGTGGCGCCGACTGTGGCCGGCACCCGGTCCTATCACATAGCCAATCCCCTGCCCCATGAGCAAGGGCCGATTGTAGGTGCTGGTCGCGGAACCTGTGGATCCGGATGCTGCGGACCGCCCTTTATTAACGACACTTTAGTATATTTATGCTGAAAAAAAGGATATTTCTCGGAAACGGGAATCGGGTGCGCCGTGCGTGCACCTGTTGGGGGTCCGGGCGGCGCACCGTTTCCGGATCAGGGGCACACGATGAGGAGTCAACAAGTGAGCGACAATCTGGACCGCGCCGGTCGCCTTGGTTTTCTACAGATCGACGAACCGACCAAGACTGCCCTTCGTGAGTTTCGGACGGTTCTGGAGCCCCACATCGACTCCATCCTCGAAGACTTTTACAACTACGTGAGGCAGTATCCGCCGATCGCCAAGCTGTTCACCAGCGGCCCGTCGATGGATCACGCCCGCCGAATGCAGCGCCAACACTGGATGAACAGCGTGTTCATGGGCGATTTCGGCGATGCCTACATGAAGCAGGTCACCATCATCGGCCGCACCCACGAGCGCGTCGGCCTGGAGCCGCGCTGGTACATCGGCGCCTACTGCTTCACCCTGAACAAGATCATCGGCCTCATCCAGCAAACCTACCGCAAGAAGCCCGAGCGCGCCGCCCAGGTTACCCAGGCCGTCAACAAGGCCCTGATGCTGGACATGGACCTGGCGATTTCGGTGTACATCCAGACGGCCCGCGAAACCGCCGCCCGGACCCTGAACGAACACGCCTCGGTGTTCGAGAACGAGGTCCACGGCATGGTCGAGATCGTGGCCGCCGCGGCGACGGAGTTGCAAGCCACCTCCCAGGGCATGGCCGAGACCGCCGACGCGACCAGCCAGCAGGCCTCCCTGGTCGCCACGGCGGCCGAAGAAGCCGCCCAGAACGTGCAGACCGTGGCCTCGGCTGCCGAAGAACTACACGCATCCATTTCCGAGATCAGCCGCCAAGTGAGCGAGTCGAATCGCATCTCCGGCGAGGCCGTGAAAGAAGCCCAGCGGACCAACCAACTCGTCACCGGGCTGGCTGCCGCCGCCGACAAGATCGGCGCGGTGGTCAAGCTCATCAACGACATCGCCAGTCAGACCAACCTGCTCGCGCTGAACGCCACCATCGAGGCCGCGCGGGCCGGTGACGCCGGCAAGGGATTTGCCGTGGTCGCCAACGAGGTCAAGAACCTGGCCAACCAGACCGCCCGTGCGACCGAGGAAATCTCCACCCAGATCAACGAGGTCCAGAACGCCACGAAAACGGCGGTGAGCGCCATCCAGGGCATCGGTTCGACCATCGGCCAGATCAACGAGATCGCCGCTGCCATCGCCGCCGCCGTCGAGGAACAGGGCGCCGCCACCCGCGAAATCGCCCGCAACGTTCAGGAAGCCTCGACCGGCACCACCGAGGTGACGTCGAACATCCACAACGTCACCGAGGCATCGTCGGAAACCGGCTATGCCGCCAAGGAGGTGCTGACCGCCTCCAAGGAACTGTCCAGCCAGTCCGAGCGCCTGAAGAACAAGGTCGATGCCTTCCTGACCGACATCCGCGCTATCTGACGCCTGGGCTGACGCCTGGGCTGACGCCAGGGCCCGCACCTGGATCAAAGGGGTCCTTCCGCAAGGAGGGACCCTTTTTCATGGACCTGCTACAGCGCTTCGGAATCCCGTTCGCCCGTGCGGATGCGCACCGCCTGGCCGATGTCGAGGACGAAGATCTTGCCGTCGCCAATCTTGCCGGAATTGGCGGCGTTGCGAATGGCGTCCAGGGCCTTGTCGACCAGGTCATCCTCGATGACAACCTCGACCTTGACCTTGGGCAGGAAGTTCACGACGTACTCGGCGCCACGATAGATTTCGGCCTGTCCGCGCTGACGGCCAAAGCCCTTGACCTCGGACACGGTCAGCCCCTGGATGCCGATGGCACCCAGCGCCTCGCGCACGTCGTCGAGCTTGAACGGCTTGATTACGGCCATAACGAGTTTCATCGGTCCCTCCACTGCTGTTCACACCCCTCAGAGTCGCTGAAACCACCGATTCCCGCAAGCGCCAGCTTGGCAGCGCAGCAAAAACTGGGCAGCGCAGCAAAAAGGGCGCGGCCGAAAACTGGTCCGCGCCCTCTCAAATTGATGAATTTGGCAAATTGATGAATTTGACCCCGTCAGCCGGCCGGAGCCGCCAGCCTGCTGGCCCCTTCCAGGGCCACGGCGGCCTTGCGCACCGCCATCTGGAGTTTGTCGAAGGCGCGGTTCTCGATCTGCCGCACCCGCTCGCGGGAGATGCCATACTGCTTGCCCAGGTCCTCCAGGGTGATCGGGGCGCTGCGCAGGCGGCGTTCGGTGATGATGTGGCGTTCGCGGTCGTTCAGGGTTTCCAGCGCGTCGCGCAGCAGGCGGCTGCCCAACTGGCGCTCCTGCTTGACGGCCAGGGCCTCTTCCTGGTCGATGCGGTCATCGACCAAAAGGTCCATCCGTTGCAGGTCACCGTCCTCGCCGACCGGCATGTTCAGGGACGAATCCTGGCGCGCCAGACGGCGGTTCATGGCATGCACGTCGGCCATGGGCACCGACAGTTCGGCCGCGATCTCGGCCGCCTGTTCGGGCGTCAGTTCGCCTTCCTCATAGATACCGAGCTTGGCCTTCAGGCGGCGCAGGTTGAAGAACAGCTTCTTCTGTGCGGCCACCGTGCCAACCTTGACCAGCGACCACGAGTTCAGGACATACTCGTTGATCGAGGCCTTGATCCACCACATGGCGTAGGTCGCCAAGCGGAACCCCTTCTCAGGCTCGAACTTCTTGACGGCGCGCATCAGCCCCAGGTTGCCCTCGGAAATCAGGTCGGACACGGGCAGACCATAGAAGCGATAGCCCATGGCTATCTTGGCAACCAGCCGCAAGTGACTGGTGACCATGCGCTGCCCGGCGGCCAGGTCGTCATGATCCCGGAACTGAATGGCATTGGAGTACTCTTGCTCCGGCGTCAGCAGCGGATAGCGCTTGATCGCTTCCATATACTGCGTGAGGCCGCCCTCAGCCGATATCGACGGCAAGTTCAGGCTTCTGTTCTGGGCCATGGAACTTTCTCCCGGTCGGTCTACCCAATTTCTAAATTGGCCAATTTCTAGGCTGGCCAATCTCTGTACGGGCCACTCTTTCTACGCGGTCCTGCCCCGCCCGGATCATCGCACTCCCCGAAAGATTGCGCGTCCGTCCATTTTATCGACTCGATAACCGCAAGGCCTGCGGCCACCCACCCGTTCATTGAAACTATTACAGTCTACAAACTGGACCAATTTAGTCAAGATTAAAAGACCACACCAATCAGGGACTTTCAATGAAACACCCGCAGCCCATGACGAGTTGCGGGATTTCTCCGTCTGTACGACCAAAGATTTCCCGGACGCTTTCCAGACGAGACCGGCCGGTCGGCACCGACTCGGCCCCAATGCCGACTCTGCTGGTCTAGAGTGGCCAATTGAGGGCATGGACCGCCGAAAAACGGCCACATTCGCCTTCTATCTTGCGTTCTCGGTTGGAAAGGGCGCCGCTTGAATGCCGTCATTAGGCTGCCGAGGCGCTTTACCTGCCGATCACCACCGGGCCGCCGGGAAGCGCGGCGTTCGCCTGCCTTGTTTCACGCACTTCATGCCGTTATAGTCCGACGCCGCATGAGGGGGTCTCGCGTTCGTTAAGTGCGGGCGCGTCGAATGAACAGAACGCCCGGCCGCTTGCCGGGTTCCGTATCGCCCGGCCCGGTTCCTGGGGGGCGGCGGTAGAACAAACGGATGAGACAGAGGAGTTTCGCATGAAGAAGAGCGTGTTCGCCGTTGGCCTCGTGGCCGCAATTTCCCTGACCAGCGGTGCCGCCATGGCTGCCGATGCCGCTGCCGGCGAGAAGCTGGCCAAGCAGCGCTGCGTTGCCTGCCACACCCTCGAGCAGGGCGGCGCCAACAAGGTTGGACCGAACTTGTTCAACGTCGTTGAGCGTGGCCCGAACGCAGCCGAAGGCTTCAACTACTCCAAGGGCTATGCCGACGCGGCCGCCGCCGGCTTCACCTGGACCGACGAGACCCTGGACGAGTACTTGGCCGACCCGACCGCGTTCCTGCGCCATCACGCCAAGGACGACAAGGCCCGCTCGAAGATGACCTTCAAGCTGCCGAAGGCCGAAGATCGCGCCGACGTGATTGCCTACCTGCACACCCTGAAGTAGGACCCCGTCCGGTCCCGAAGGTTCAGACCTTCACCCAGGAAACCGCCGCCCGCGCACAGCAGGCGGCGGTTTTGCTTTTCACGCCGGGACCGGGACCAATGCCCTGGGAACAGCAGGGGTGAATTTTTCGTTTCAGGAGGTGGCCGGAAGCGTCCACTGTCGCCATACCGCGAACGGGGTGATACACCAGAAGATGAATATTGGCGCGGCGCGCGCAGCGTGTTCGCGTGTACCTGAGTTCGGTGTACGATGGCGCGAAACCCGCGCCCGGCTCGTGCCGGACCATCCGAACGGGTTGATTGAGGGAGAGCACATGACCGAAACGCGTGACGATCGTATCCGCGCCCGTGCCTACGACCTGTGGCAGAGCGACGGCGGCAGGACCGGCGACGACTGGGCTTACTGGCTCCGCGCCGAACAGGAGATTTCCGACGAAGAGGCCGCACCCGCCGACAGCGCGCCCGCCCCCAGCGCCGCGGCTGCCGCCCCTGCCCCCGGCCCCGGCACAAGCGAGGACGCCCCTACAGCGATCCCGGCCAAGGACCCCGCCAAGAAGGCCGCGCCCAAAAAGCCCCCTGCTGCCAAGCCTGCCGCATCCAAAGCGACCGGGCCCAAACCTGCTGCCGCCAAGCCGTCGGCCAAGGGCAAGACCAAGGCCACTCCGGCAGCGCCCGCGCCTGGCAAGCGCTGACATCCGCCGAACTGGTTCCAACAAGCCCGCGGGACTGTCCCCCATCCCGCGGGTTTTTCGTCGCCCCCTTCCGTCTTTCAGGACCATCTGATGGCAACCGGACACCGCACGCACGTCCGCCCCGGCAGACCTTACCCACTTGGCGCGACATGGGATGGTCGGGGTGTCAACTTCGCCCTGTTCTCGGCCCATGCGGAAAAAGTCGAGTTGTGCCTGTTCGACGCCCAGGGCCGCCGTGAAACCGCCCGCATCGCGCTGCCCGAGGTCACTGACGAGGTCTGGCACGGCTACGTCCCCGACATGGGGCCAGGCCAGCTCTACGGCTACCGCGTGCACGGCCCCTACGAGCCCAAGAACGGCCACCGCTTCAACGCCAACAAACTGCTGATCGACCCTTATGCCAAGGCTATTGTGGGCCAGGTGCAGTGGCATCCGGCCTGCTACGGCTACAAGGTGGGGCATCCGCGCGAGGACCTCAGCTTCGACCGCCGCGACAGTGCCCGCTATGTGCCCAAGGCCATGGTGGTCAAGACCGACTACCCCTGGGACACCGAACACCGCCCCGACATCCCGATGGCCGAAGCCGTCCTGTACGAGGCGCACGTCAAGGGCATGACGGCCCTGAACCACCGCGTCCCCGAACCGCTGCGTGGCACCTTCGCCGGGTTGGCCGCGCCGTCCGTGATCGACCATCTGCACTGGCTGGGCGTCACCAGCATTGAACTGCTGCCGGTCCACTCCGCCGTTGACGAGCCGCACCTCAAGGACAAGGGCCTGACCAACTATTGGGGCTACAGTCCGCTGGGGTTTTTCGCGCCCGACAGCCGGTTCATGACCGGCACCGACCCCGACGAGTTCAAGGCCATGGTCGCCCGTTTCCACGACGCCGGCATCGAGATCATCCTGGACGTGGTCTACAACCACACCTGCGAGGGCAACCACCTGGGGCCGACCATTTCGCTGCGCGGCATCGACAACAAAAGCTACTACCACCATGTGGCCGAGCAGCCGCGTTTTTATCATAATCATTCCGGATGCGGAAACACCCTCAACGCCTCGCATCCCCGCGTGTTGCAGATGATCATGGATTCGCTGCGCTACTGGGCGGAATCAATGCATGTGGACGGCTTCCGGTTCGACCTCGCCGCCGCCGTGGCGCGCGGGCCGCGTGGCTTCGAGCGGGCCGGCGCGTTTCTGTCCGCCGTGCGCCAGGACCCCGTGCTCAACCGCGTCAAGCTGATCGCCGAGCCGTGGGACATCGGGCCGTCGGGCTACCGCATGGGCGAGTTTCCACCCGGCTGGACCGAATGGAACGATGCCTTCCGCAACGGCGTGCGGGGATTCTGGAAGGGCAACGCCCGCCAGGTCGGCCCCATGGCCACCCGCATCTCGGGTTCCTCCGACGTGTTCTGGCGACGCGGCCCGCTGGCCTCGGTCAACTATGTGACGGCGCACGACGGGTTTACCCTGCACGATCTGGTCAGCTACAACGACAAGCACAACGAGGACAACCAGGAAGACAACCGGGACGGCACCAACGACAATCAGTCGTGGAACTGCGGCACGGAGGGGCCGACCGACGATCCGGCGGTGCGCGCCCTGCGTTACCGGCAGAAGCGTAATTTGATCGCCACGCTTCTGCTGTCCCAGGGGGTCCCCATGCTGTTGGCCGGAGACGAGCTTGGCCGCACCCAAAACGGCAACAACAACGCCTATTGCCAGGACAACCCGCTGTCATGGCTGCACTGGGAGCCCCCCTCGCCGGATGACCGGGAGTTCATGGACTTCGTGCGCGCCATGATCGCCCTGCGCCGGCGCCATCCGGCCTTTCGGCGGCGGCGGTTCTTTGTCGGGCAGCCGGTCGGCCCGAATGGCCTGAAGGACATCACCTGGCTGTCCCCGGTCGGCGGCGAGATCGCCCCCGCCGAATGGGACCTGCCACACAAGCGTTGCTTCGGATACCACATCAACGGCGATCCTGCCGAAAGCCATGGCAGGGTGCCAGACGACCCCGCCGCCGGGGCCGCCCCGACCGAGGCCGACGCCGACGCCGACGCCGACAACCGCTTCATCGTCATGATGAACGCGTCGGGAGAAATCGTCGATTTCGTGCTGCCCGGCCCCGAGTACGGGGCCGAGTGGAACGTTCTGGTCGATACGGCCGAAACCGAGGAAGACGAATCGCCGCGCCCCCACCGCAGCGGAGAAGCGCTGCCCATGACGCCACACAGCATGATCGTGCTGATCGAACGCATCGGCAAGCGCCGCCCGCTCCACGCACCATCCGGTCGCCGCCGCACCGACAAGGCATCTTTCCATGAGGACCCGCACCATGACGCATGATGAGGCCAGGACGCAGGATGGGGCCAAGCCGCAGGATGGGGCCAGGACCCATGACGAGGCCAGCCCGAGCGTCAAGCCCGAACCGGTTGTTGTCGCGCTGGCCGCTGCCGCTGGCATCGAGATGTCGTACAGCGACATCTATGGCAAGCGCCACACCGCGAGCGCGGCGGCCGTCACCGCACTGCTTGGCGCCCTGGGCCTGCCCGCCGCCACGGCCGACGAAACCATGGAAAGCCTGCGGACCCTGGAGTCCGAGCACTGGACCCGCCCAGTGCCGCCGGTCAGCGTGGTGCGCCGGGGTCAGCGCATGGGCATTGTCCTGACCCTGCCCAGCGCCGACCTGACGACCGTACAGTCCTGGCGCGTCATCCTGGAAGACGGCAGCGTCCGCACCGGAGAGAGCGCCTCGGGCAGCCTCTATGTGACCGAAACGACGGTTCTTGACGGTGTCCCCCTGACCCGTGCCAGCCTCGCGTTGCCCGACGACATCCCCGATGGGTACCACACGTTCTGCCTTGCAAACGGCGAAGAAGAAGGTCTGCGCGGCGCATTGATCGTCGCCCCCGCCGCCTCGTGGCTGCCCGATGCCCTGCTCCCCACAGCGCCCCATGCGGGCCGGGTGTGGGGCATCAACAGCCAGCTCTATGCCGTGCGGTCGCGCACCAACTGGGGTATGGGCGACTTCGCCGACCTCGCCGTGCTGGCCAACCACACCGCGCGTCTGGGCGGCGACGTGGTGGGCATCAACCCGGTCCACGCCCTGTTCCCCAGCAAGCCGCGCGACGCCAGCCCCTATTCCCCGTCCAGCCGCATCTTCCTCAATCCGATGTACATCAACATCGAGGACATGCCCGAATACCCGCTGTGCAGCGCCGCCCAGGCGATCATGGCCGACCCCGCCGTCAAACGCCGGCTGGTCAAGGCCCAGCAGGGCGACTGGGTGGACTACAAGGCCGTCGCCACCCTCAAGCACGACCTGTTCGACCCACTGTTCCAGCAGTTCGAGGACCACACCCCGCTGGCCCGGCGCAAGGCCTTTGACGCCTTCGTGGCCGAGGGCGGTGAGCGGCTGCATCGCTTTGCCATCTTTCAGGTGCTGGAGCGCCGCCTGGCCTACAAGCCCTGGCGCCAGTGGCCGCACAAGTACCAGCGCTGCGACAATCCCGAGGTCGAGGCCTTTGCCCTCACCCACGAAAAAGCCGTGCGCTTCCACAAATGGCTCCAGTTCGAGGCCGACCGCCAGCTTGCCGCCGCCGCCAAGGCCCTGACCGATGGCGGCGGGCGCATCGGCCTGTACCTGGATCTTGCCGTCGGCGTGAACAGCGACGGGGCCGACACCTGGATGGACCCCGACGTCTATGCCAGTTCCGCCCGCTTTGGCGCCCCGCCCGACGACCTGGGGCCGTTGGGGCAGGATTGGGGGTTACCGCCGCTCAACCCGCACACCCTGCGCCAGCGCGCCTACGAGCCGTTCATCGCCATGCTGCGCGCCAACATGCGCCACGCCGGCGCCCTGCGCATCGACCACGCCATGGCGCTCCAGCACCTGTTCTGGATCCCGCCGGGGCATCAGGCCGTGGACGGCATCTATGTCACCTATCCGATGGACGACCTGATGGGCATCGTGGCCCTGGAAAGCCACCGCAACCACTGCGTGGTGATCGGTGAGGACCTGGGCACCGTGCCGCCCGGCTTCCGCGAGCGCATGGCGGCCGAAAACATCCTGTCCTATCGCATCCTGTATTTCGAGCGCTGGGAAAACGGCCTGCTGCACCGCCCCGACGTCTATCCGCCCCTGGCCTTGGCCACCGCCTCGTCGCACGATATGGCGCCCATCGCCGGGCACTGGGAAGGCTGGGACATCGCCCTGCGCCACAAGCTCAGCCTCAGCCGCCCCGACATCAGCGAGGACCAGGACCTTGAGGCGCGCGCCGCCGACCGAGCCATTCTGATCGGCGCCCTTCAGGACCAGGACCTGCTGCCCGCCGACTTCCCCCTCACCTTCCCCCTGGAGGACAGCAACACCCGCGCCCTGGTCCTGGCCTGCCACCAGTTCCTGGCCCGCACGCCGTCGCGCCTCATGCTGATGAATTTGGACGACCTGGCCTGTGAGGTTAGCCAAGTCAACGTCCCCGGAACCGTGGACCAATACCCCAACTGGTCCCGCCGCCTGAGCCAGGACGTGGAATCCCTGATGACCGGAGCCTACCTCCGCGCCACCGCCGAAGCCGTCAGCCGCGACCGGGGGCGGTAGCGCACAGCCAATGAACTGACTCACCTGAAAAGGGCGGGTTGCCGCCCGCGACGGCGGAACTGAAGATCGATTCATAGGCCGCACAGCAGCAGTCAGACGGAAAAAGGGCCGCCGGAATTGCTCCCAGCGGCCCTTCTTCTTATGCGTAGTTCGCGTGCCTAGCTGAGTGGCTTCACGCGCCAGATCTTGGAGGCGTATTCGTGGATCGAGCGGTCCGACGAGAACGTTCCGACGTTGGCGACGTTGAGGATGGCGCTGCGGGTCCATGCCTTGGCGTCAGCGTAGTAGGCGTCCACGCGGGCCTGGGTGTCCACGTAATCGCGGTAGTCGGCCATCAGGAAATAATGGTCGCCCTGGCTCAACAGGGTGTCGTGGACAGGACGGTAGCGGCCTGGATCATCGGGGCAGAAGAAGCCCTGTCCGATCATGTCGATGGCCCGCTTCAGGTCGGCGTCGCTGTTGTAGTAGTCCCACGGACGGTAGCCATGGGCGCGCATGTCGTTCACCTCGTCGGCGGTCTTGCCGAAGATGAAGATGTTGGGGTCGCCGACGGCGTCCTTGATCTCGATGTTGGCGCCGTCGAGGGTCCCGATGGTCAGTGCACCGTTGAGGGCGAACTTCATGTTGCCGGTGCCTGAGGCCTCGGTCCCGGCGGTCGAGATCTGTTCCGACAGGTCGGTGCCGGGAATGATGATCTCGGCCGACGACACGTTGTAGTTCGGCAGGAAGCACAGCGACAACTGGCCACGGGTGCGCGGGTCGTTGTTGACCACCGCAGCCACATCATTAATCAGGCGGATAATAAGCTTGGCCAGGAAGTAGCCCGGCGCCGCCTTGCCGGCGATGACCACACAACGCGGATGCGCCCCGACCGTGCCGCCGTCGCGCAGGTGGTTGTACTGCGTGATGACGTGCAGCAGGTTGAGGAGCTGCCGCTTGTACTCGTGGATGCGCTTGATCTGGCTGTCGAACAGGGAGTCCGGGTTGAACCGCACGCCGCACCGGGCCTCGATCAGGGCGGCCAGCCGAATCTTGTTGGCCCGCTTGATGGCGCTGAAACGCTCCTGGAACGACGCGTCGTCAACCAGGTTTTCCAGGCCCTTGATCTTGAGCAGGTCGGTACGCCAGCCTGGTCCAACCGCCTCGGTCACCAGCTCGGCGAGGCCAGGGTTGGCCTGCAACAGCCAGCGCCGCTGGGTCACGCCGTTGGTAACGTTGATGAACTTGTCGGGATTCATACGGTTGAAGTCGGCGAACACATGGCTGCGCATGAGTTCGGTGTGCAGGGCCGCCACGCCGTTGACGTGGTTGGACCCGACCACGCATAGGTGCGCCATGCGGATGCGGCGCTGCCCGTCGTTGACCAGCGACATGCGGGCCAACAGATCCGGCTGGCCGGGGAAATGGTACTTCACCTCTTGCAGGAAATCGTAGTTGATCTGGTAGATGATCTCCAGATGGCGCGGCAAAAGCTGCTCCAGCATGGCGATCGGCCAGGTCTCCAACGCCTCGGGCAGCAGGGTGTGGTTGGTGTAGTTGAACACCTGCCGGGTCAGTTCCCACGCCTGCGCCCACTCGTAGTCATAGACGTCGAGCAGCAGGCGCATCAGTTCGGGAATGGCCAGCGACGGGTGGGTGTCGTTGAGCTGGATGCACACCTTGACCGGAAGGTCGTCCAGGCTGTCGTATACCCGGTTGTGGCGCGCCAGGATGTCCTGCAACGACGCGGAGACAAAGAAGTACTCCTGCATCACCCGCAGTTCCTGGCCCATCAACGTGGTGTCGGCCGGGTACAGGACCTTGGACAGGTTTTCCGAAATGGTCTTGTCCTTGACCGCGTCGATGTAGTTACCCTGGTTGAAATACTTCAGGTCAAAATCGCGGGTTGCGCGGGCCGACCACAGACGCAGCTTGGTCACCACCCCCGACCCGTGCCCGGCGATAGGCACGTCGTAGGCCATGGCGATGACGTCCTCGGTGTCCACCCACTGGCAGACTTCCTTGCCATGCTCGTCACGGAAGCAGGCGATGCGGCCCCGGAAGCGCACCGGATAGATGATGTTGGGACGTTCGTATTCCCACGGATTACCGTAGCGCAGCCAGGTTTCGGGGTGCTCGACCTGCTCACCGTTTTCGATGCGCTGGGTGAACATGCCGAACTCATAGCGGATGCCGTAGCCAAAGCCCGGATAGGAGTGCGTCGCCATGCTGTCGAGGAAGCAGGCGGCCAGGCGCCCGAGACCACCGTTGCCGAGCGCGGCGTCGAACTCGAACTCCTGGATGGTGTCCAGGTCCTGCCCCAGGTCCTTCAGCGCCTGCGTGAACGGGCCGTGCAGGTTGAGGTCGAGCAGGTGCTTGATGAGGCTGCGCCCGTTCAGGTACTCCAGCGAAAGGTAATAGATCCGCCGGGCATCCTGATCGCGCTCGCGGCGCGATGTCTCCAGGTAATGCTCCGAGAGGATGCCCCGCACCAGACCCGCGACGGCGTAAAGCCAGTCACGGGGTGACGCCGCTTCGGGCGACACACCGACATTATGCACCATGTAGCTCAGCAACTGGCGCTTGATGCCCTCGACGCTGCCAACGTCGATGAGTTCGGCGCAGGCGGATTCCGCGACGGCCTTGGTCATAATAGCCCCTTACTTCCCGATCAGGTTGCACCTGCCCCGCTTGTCAGCCACACTCAGCCGCGCAGGGTCTGTTCATAAAGGTCAACATAGGCCTCGGCGGCACGGTGCCAACCAAAGTCCTGGGCCATGGCCCGCTGCCGTGCATAGTGCAGCGCATCGGGCCGGGCGTATAGGGCAAGTGCGCGGTAGAAGGCACTCAGCAGGCCTTCGACCGACGGCGAATCGAACAGGAAACCGGTTCCGGTGCCCTCATCGGACATATCGCGGACGGTATCGGCCAGGCCGCCGGTCCGCCGCACGATCGGCAACGCCCCGTACCGCAGGGCGTAAAGCTGCGTCAGGCCGCACGGCTCGAACCGCGACGGCACCAGGAAGAAATCACTGGCCGCCTGGATGCGGTGCGAAAGGGCCTCGTCATAGGCAGTCTGCATGGCGATGCTGCCGGCGTAGCGGCGCGACAGTTGCAGGAACTGCTGCTCCAGCGCCCAGTCGCCCGACCCCAGCACGGCCAGTTGCGCGCCGGCCTCAATGAGGCGGGCCGCCGCACCGGCCACCAAGTCGATGCCCTTTTGGTCGGAAAACCGGCTGACCAGCCCCAGCACGGGCGCGTCCGGCCGTTCGTCCAGGCCCATTTCGCGTTGCAGGGCGGCCTTGCAGCGGGCCTTGCCCTCGGCCACCGTATCGGGACCATAGGCGGCGGCGATGTCCGGGTCCTTGGCGGGATCCCACAGAGCGTAATCGACTCCGTTGAGGATGCCGCTGAACTCTCCGGCCCGCGCCCGCCCGCTCAGCAGACCGTCAAGTCCCCGTCCGCCTTCCGGCGTGGTGACTTCCCACGCATAGGTCGGGCTGACCGTGGTCAAGCGATCAGCATAGAACAGCCCCGCCTTGAGGGTCGAGACGAGGCCGTTGAACTCCACCCCATCAATCGAAAAGGCATGCGGCGGCAATCCGGCCGACGCCACGAAATCGGGTCCGAACAGCCCGGCGAAATGAAGGTTGTGAATGGTGAAGACGGTGCGCGGCACCTGCCGCCCAGCCAGCTTGAGGTAGGCCGGGACAAGGCCAGTCTGCCAGTCGCTGGCATGGACGATGTCGGCCGACCAGTTGGCCAGCGCCTCGCCGCTTCCCAGCAGCGCGGCGACCCGCGACAGCAGGGCGAAGCGCAGGCCGTTGTCGGGGTGCTCGCTGCCGTCCGGCCGCTGGTACGGGCCACCGGGCCGGTCGAACAGCGTCGGACAGTCGAGCAACCAGACCGGCACGCCGCTGTCGGGCATCCGCGCCTCGATCAGGCGCGACGGGCCAACGCCCAGAATGTCGCCCAACCCATGGGCCACTCCTGGGTCCGCGACCTTGGCCAACACGCCGGGATAGGCCGGCAGCAGGATCCGCGCATCAACCCCCAGGCGACAAAGAGCCGCCGGCAGCGCACCCGCCACATCGGCAAGGCCGCCCGTCTTGACGAGTGGATAGGCTTCGGACGCAACGACGAGAACGCGCATACCACCCCTCTGCCTACTCCCCCACAACCGATCCCCGGCGTGGCTGGCCCTAATTCACTCCACTTTATACGCCCGGCGCAACAAGGAATAAGCACCAAGTCCCATTTGCCGCCAATTCAACATTATTTTTCATGGGGTTGTCATTGATCCGGCAGCCACGCGGTGCAATGATGACAAATGGTACAACCACCGGCCGGGGCCGGTCCAGGTACAGGGGATGGCACCAATGGGCTCAGCAGAAGTTCTCGTCGATCTCAACCGCGCGCTCAAGGGCACCCTTGCCCTGGTTCTGGCAGGCGGGCGCGGATCACGGCTCCGCAATCTGACCGACGACGAAGCCAAGCCCGCCGTGCCCTTCGGCGGCAAATTCCGCATCGTGGATTTCCCGCTGTCGAACTGCGTCAATTCCGGCATTCGCCGCATCGCCGTGCCGACTCAGTACAAGGCCCACACCCTCATCCACCACATCCAGCGTGGTTGGGGCTTTTTCCGGGCCGAAATCAACGAGTTCGTGGAACTGTGGCCGGCCCAGCAGCAGACCAGCGAGGAAAGCTGGTATCGCGGCACCGCCGACGCCGTGTTCCAGAACCTGGACATCTTGCGCCGCCACAACCCCGACTACATCCTGGTTCTGGCCGGTGACCACATCTATCGCCAGGACTATTCCCGCCTGATCGCCCAGCACATCCGCCGCCGGGCCGACTGCACGGTATCGTGCGTCGAAGTCCCCCGCGCCGAAGCGTCCGACTTCGGAGTCGTCGGGGTGGACGAGCAGGACAACATCATCAGCTTCGATGAAAAGCCGGCCAACCCGGCCAGCATCCCCGACAAGCCCGACCGTGCCTTCGCCAGCATGGGCATCTATGTGTTCAACGCCAAATTCCTGATCGACCAGCTTGAAAGCGATGCGCTCGACCAGCAGTCGGACCACGACTTCGGCAAGAACATCATTCCCGGTCTGGTCGGCAAGGCCCGCGTGGTGGCGCACCGGTTCTCCGACTCCTGCGTCATGACCCCCGGCTCCAGCGAGCCATACTGGCGCGACGTCGGGACCGTGGATGCCTATTGGGCCGCCAACGTCGATTTGACCACGATCACCCCCGAACTCGACCTTTATGACGAGGCGTGGCCGATCTGGACCTACCAGCTCCAGAAGCCCGCCGCCAAGTTCGTGTTCGACAGCGATGAGCGGCGTGGCATGGCGGTCGATTCAGTGGTGTCGGCCGGGTGCGTGATCTCGGGCGCGGCGGTGCGGCGATCCCTGCTGTTCTCCTGCGTGCGGGTGAACAGCTACAGCGTGGTCGAGGACTCGGTGGTCCTTCCCGAAGCCGACATCGGCCGCCATTGCCGCATCCGCAAGGCCATCATCGGCACCGGCTGCCGTGTCCCCGAAGGCTTGGTGGTCGGCGAGGACCGCGCCGAAGACGAACGCCGCTTCCACGTCACCGAAGGCGGCGTGACCCTGGTCACCCGCTCTATGCTCGAAAAGCTGTAGCCGCGAAAAAGCGGGCTCTGCCCGCGCCCGCCAGGAGGCGACGGCCTCCTGGGCCTCGGGAGTTGGTGGCGGCGCAAGGCCGCGCGCAACGCAACAATGGGCAAGGCTGTCTGCCTGCGGCACACCAAGCGAGAACACCAAACTCACGGGGTCCCATGTTCAAGGGGTCAAGGGGCCATTCGGCCCCTTGCGGGCATGAGCAGAGCCCATCCTTCCCCTTGGTGTCCCCGAAACCCCCTACCCTTCCAGTTCCTCTCGGAGCATTTCCACCTCCAGCCATTCTTCCTCGGCGCTGGCAAGAGCTGCCTGGTGGGCCTGAAGGGTGTCGGTGGCCTTTTGGAAGGCGGCCGGGTTCCGGGCGTACAGCCCGGCGTCGGCGAGGATTTTTTCCTGGGCGGCGATGGCGGCCTGAAGCTCGGCGATCTTCAGGGGAAGCTGCTCCAAGGCGCGCTGCTGCTTGAAGGACAGCTTGCGTTTGGGCTTGGCCGCCCCGCCGGACGTCGAAGTGGTAGACCCCGGCCCGTCCTTGCGCGACGCGCCGGCGGTTTCGGCCGGCTTGTCCCCGATCACCCGCTGGCGTTCGTAGTCAGCATAGCCGCCGGGATATTCGCGCACGACGCCATTGCCCTCGAACGCAATGGTCGAGGTCACGACGCGGTCCAGGAAATCGCGGTCATGGCTGACCAGGATGAGCGTGCCATCGTACTCGGCCAGGGTTTCCTGCAACAGGTCCAGGGTGTCCATGTCCAGGTCGTTGGTCGGTTCGTCCAGGATGAGGAAGTTGGACGGCCGGGCCAGGACCTTGGCCAGCAGCAGGCGGTTACGCTCGCCGCCCGACAGGCTGCCGACCGGGCTGCGCGCCTGACGATCATCGAACAGGAAGTCGCGCATATAGCTGACGACGTGACGCACCCGGCCGCGCACGTTGATAGAATCGCCCCCGGAATCGGCCAGGGTTTCCCACACAGTCTTGTCCAGATCGAGGCGCGAGCGGGCCTGGTCGAGGAACTCCATGGTCAGGTTGGTGCCCAGCTTCACGGTACCCGTGTCGGCCTCCAGCTGGCCGGTCAGGATGCGCAGCAGGGTGGACTTGCCGGCGCCGTTAGGGCCGATCACGCCGACCCGGTCACCGCGCAGGATGCGGGTCGAGAACGGCCGCAGCACGACGTTGTCGCCATAGGTCTTGGTGATGTCCTCGGCCTCGACCACCAGCTTGCCGGACACGGGACCGGCCTCGGTCTCCAGCTTGACCGACCCGGTGCGGGCGATCTGCTGGGCGCGTTCGTTGCGCATGTCGCGCAGGCGGCGCAGGCGGCCCTGGTTGCGGGTGCGGCGGGCCGAAATGCCCTTGTGCGACCATTCGACTTCCTGGGCGATCAGCTTATCGAACTTGGCGCGTTCGACGGCCTCGGTCTCCATGACGGACTCGGACCACGCCTCGAACGCCTCGAACCCCTGGTCGAGGCGGCGCACCACGCCGCGGTCGAGCCAGAACGTGACCTTGGTCAGGCGGTTGAGGAAGGCGCGGTCATGGCTGATGACCACGAAGCCGCCCCGGAAGGACGCGAGGCGGTCTTCCAGCCACTTGATGGTGGGCATGTCCAGATGGTTGGTCGGCTCGTCCAGCAGCAGGATGTCGGGCTGCGACACCAGGATGCGGGCCAGCGCCACGCGGCGGGCCTCACCGCCCGACAGGGTGGCCGGGTCGGCCGCGGGGTCGATGGCAACCTCGTCGAGCACGATATCGACGCGGTGCTCCTCGTGCTGCTGCTCGGGACCGAGGCCGGCGACCACGTACTCGTGGACGGTGGCAAAGCCGGTCAGGTTGGGTTCCTGGGTCAGGTAGGCGATGCGCGTGCCGGGTTGCACGAACACCTCGCCTGATTCCGCGTCCATCAACCCGGCAGCGATCTTGAGCAGGGTGGACTTGCCCGACCCGTTGCGCCCGACCAGGGCGACGCGGTCACCGCGCCCAACGGCGACATCCACCCCCTGAAACAGCGGGTGGCCGCCAAAACCCAGGCGGAGGTCCTTGAGGATGAGCAACGGGGGAGGTGGCGGCACGGGGCAAATCTCGATGTGGCGGCTGCGGGGGCCCACAGGTTCCACATTCGGGCGCGTTGCGCAAGAGCGGGGAGCGACCCGTGGCCGCTCCCCGCGCGTTGCTGCCAGTGATTAGGCGTCAGGTCGGGCGTTCGGGCGGGCCTGGGGCCGATAGCCCTCCACCCAAAAGCGGCGCAGAGGATTGGCCAGGGATTCGTCGTGCACCATGAACTCGGCGACGTTGCGGGGCACCGGCTGACCACGCCCAACCCCCTCCCCGGTGGCCGACTTCCAGCACACCTGATACATGGTATGTTCCTGGGTAGAGCGTGGTTGCGTCGTGAACATTGCTGCCTCCCGCTGGGCCTTTTTAAGTTCACCTCAAATATATCTCTAGTTTCCACAGGGGTAAATTATACCTCTTAGGGCATTCGGGTGTGCTCGCACGAACCACACGTATTACCCCGAAAGAGAAACGATCACCTTGCGGCTGGCGGCAGAATCCCCGACCCTGCCGCTCCGATTCAAACACTGGCAACTTCAGGAGACCCGGCATGGAATACCGCACCCTGGGCGCCACCACACAGGGGCCCGCATGCGGCCTGAGCGTCAGCGTCGTCAGCCTGGGCACCATGACCTACGGCGAACAGAACACCGAGGCCGAAGGCCATGCCCTGATGGATCGAGCGGCCGAGGCCGGCGTGAACTTTCTCGACGCGGCGGAGCTTTATCCCATCTCCCCCAGCGCCGAGACACAGGGCCGCACCGAGGAAATCATCGGCACCTGGATGAAGGCGCGTGGCTGCCGCGACCGCATGATCGTGGCCTCCAAGGTGGTGGCGCGCAGCCCGGCCATGCCATGGTTCCGGGGCGCCGACCACCGCCTGAACCGCGCCAACATCGCCGCCGCCGTGGACGGCAGCCTCAAACGGCTGCAAACCGATGTCATCGACCTCTATTACCTGCACTGGCCGGATCGCCGGACCAATTACTTCGGCCAACTTGGCTATCGCCACGAGTCCAACGATGACGACGGCGCACCGCTGGAGGAAAGCCTCAAAGCGTTGCAGGAGCAGGTTCAGGCCGGCAAGATCCGCCACATCGGCCTGTCCAATGAAACACCGTGGGGCGTGCACCGCGCCCTTACCCTGGCCGAGACGGCGGGCCTGCCGCGTCCGGTGTGCATCCAGAACCCCTACAGCCTGCTCAACCGCACGTTCGAGGTCGGGCTGGCCGAAATGGCCATTCGGGGCGATGTCCCGCTGGTGGCCTATTCGCCGCTGGCGGGCGGCGTTCTGACCGGCAAGTATCGCGCCGGCGCCCGGCCCGACGGCGCTCGCATCACCCGGTGGCCGGGGCGCTATTCCCGCTACATCAAGCCGCGCGCCCTGCCGGCGGTGGACCAGTACGTGACTCTGGCCCGCGCCGCCGGGCTGGACCCCGCGCAAATGGCCCTGGCCTTCACCCTGCGCCAGCCGTTCCTGGCGTCGTCCATCGTCGGGGCGACCAGCCTGGAGCAGCTTGAGACCAATCTCGGCGCCGCCGACCTCACCCTTTCCGACGACCTGATGGCCGCCATCGAGGCCATCCACGCCCGCGACCCCGATCCGGCCCCCTGAGGACCCCAGCATGTACGCCCAGATCAAGAGCATTCTCTATGGCGCCATCCCGACCGATTGGGACGCCGCGCAAATCATCGTCGGCTACATCGTATTGCTGATAACGCTGCTGGTGTTCCGCCAGTCGATCAAGGCGTGGTGGGCCTTTCTGCCGGTCCTGATCGTCGGCCTGCTGATCGAGATCGCCGATATGGTCCTCCTCGGCCAGGCCATCGGCACGGCGGCCCGCGACCTCGTCCTGTTCACCATCCTGCCGCTGGTGACGGTGTTCGCATTCAGGATGGGGTGGACGAAGTAAGCGGCACAGTACCGGCGACAGGCGCTTCCCCAGTGCTCCTGTCGCCTTTTTTTCTAAAGCCCCCTGGGCGCACTCTTTAAAGCCATACCAATGCACTATACTTTTGGCCTTGCCTTTAGCCAGAATGGTCGGCTCAATAGTGCCGATCCATGCAGTTTGGGGCAGCACCAATGGCCAAGATAAACGACTTAAAAATAAGCACCAGGGTCATCCTCGCGTTCACGTTGCCACTGGTTGTCATCCTCTGGCTTGCCACCGATAAGCTTTGGACCAACTGGGTAACGGCCGCCGAGGCGCAACGGCTTGAGCAGTTGACCGACGTCGCGGTCGGTATCGGCGATGTGGTCCATGCCCTTCAGATCGAGCGCGGCATGAGCGGCGTCTACGTCGGCAGCGGAGCGACACAGTTCAAAGCCGAGATCGTCACCCAGCGCACCGCCACCGACCAGTTCGTGGCCCGTCTGGCAGAGGTGACGGCCCAGACGCCGCCGGAAGTTCTGGGAGAGACGTTGCAGGCCGCGTTGTCGGTAGAACTCCGGCGCCTGGAAGACTTGCCCAGGCTGCGCGGCACCATGGATGCACTGTCCATATCAGGCAATGACGCCACCGGCTTTTTCACCCAGTCGAACAAGCAGCTTCTGTCCCTCATCCCGTTGATGGAAAAATTGGCGAAGGTTCCAGAGGTCAGAAGCAACTTCGCCTCCTACGGCGCCCTGATGCAGGCCAAGGAACGGGCGGGGCAGGAGCGTGCCGCCGGTTCCGTCGGGTTCGCCTCTGGCGGCCTCGATCTGCCTCAGCTTCAGCGTTTCCAGAATGTCGGCGGGGAGCAGAGGACCTGGATCGAGGTGTTCAAGTCGCAGGCCTTACCCGAGCATTCCGCGACGTTCGACCGCGTTGTTGCCGGCCCTGTGGTCGAGGAGGTCGATCGCCTCCGGCGCATCGCCGTCGACAGCTACACCACAAAGTCGGTCGCAGGCGTCACCCCCACAGCATGGTTCAAGGTATCCACCGCGCGCATTGACCTCTTCAAGACGGTGGAGGACTCCCTCGCCAAAGGCCTCAGCACACAGGCCCGGTCGCTCAATGCCGCAGCGTTGCAGGCCGTCTGGATCACGGGCGCCATCATTTTCGTAATCCTCATCCCGACTGCCATGATTGCCATCGTGGTCGTGCGTGGCATCACCGGCCCCCTCGCCGCCATGCGCGGCACCATGGAAAGACTGGCTGGCGGCGACCTGACGGTCACCATCGACGCGGTCAACCGGCGGGACGAAGTTGGCGACATGGCCCGCGCCGTGGATGTCTTCAAGGACAGCATGATCAGGACACGCGCCCTGGAAGCCGAGCAGGACAAGGCCCGCAAGACCCGCGAGGAAAGGGCGGCAGCGATTGAAGCCATGACCCGCGACTTCGACGGCGCCATCGGCCGGTCGCTTTCGGTGGTCGCCGGGGCCGCCACGCAGATGGAGGGCAACGCCCAGAGCCTGTCTTCCACGGCGGAGCAGACAAACGCCCAGTCGGCCATTGTGGCCGCCGCGTCGGAAGAGGCGTCGAGCAACGTGCAGACGGTGGCGGCAGCGGCCGACCAACTTTCCGCCTCCATCACCGAGATCGGGCGGCAGGTCGAACAATCCAACGATATTGCGCAGCAAGCGGTCACCGAGGCGACGCGCACCGATGCGATGGTTCAGGGACTGGCCGACGCCGCAGGCCGGATCGGCGAGGTCGTGAAGCTCATCAATGACATCGCCAGCCAGACCAACCTGCTGGCCTTGAACGCCACCATTGAGGCCGCCCGTGCGGGTGAAGCCGGCAAGGGCTTTGCCGTGGTGGCGAACGAGGTCAAGGCCCTGGCCAATGCGACCAGCAGGGCGACCGAGGAAATCGGCACGCACATCGGGTCGGTACAGACGGCCACGCAGGATGCCGTCGTCGCCATCCGCGGCATCAGCAAAATCATTGGCAGGATCAGCGAAATCTCGGTCAGCATCGCCTCGGCCATAGAGGAACAGAGCGCCGCGACCGATGAAATCGCCCGCAACGTCCAGCAGGCCTCGGCCGGATCGCAGGAGGTTTCGTACAATATCCAGGGCGTCAGTTCGGCCGCCAGCGCGACCGGCCACGCCGCTGGTGAGGTCCTGACCGCCGCCGGGGAATTGAACCGGCAGACCGTCGAGGTCCAGTCACTGGTTCGCAACTTCCTCGAAGGGGTGCGGGCCGCCTGAGCCTGCCCCCGTCATCGGTTCGGGGATACAGGTCCCCGAACCGCCTTTTCCCTACTTCTTCATCTCATACAGCGGCTTGGTGTCACCCGACTGCAACGCCGGGCGGTTTTCCTCCAGCGCCGTCAAGGGCTGGCATTCGACCATGCCGCGCAGGGACCGCAAGGCGAGGTCCTGGTAGGTGCGCGTGCCATCCATCTTCCAGGCGTATTCCTGATCGCTGACCTGGCGCAGGATCTTGCCGGGGATGCCGGCGACCAGCGAGCGCGGCGGGATCTTCATGTCGGCCTTCACGAAGCACATGGCGGCGACGATGCTTTCCTCGCCGATCACCGCGTTGTCCATGATGACGCTGTTCATGCCGACCAGGGCGCCGCGCCGCACCACGCAGCCGTGCAACACCGCGCCGTGGCCGATGTGGCCGTCCTTCTCGATCACGCTTTCAGTGCCCGGAAAGCCGTGCATGGTGCAGTTGTCCTGGATGTTGGAACCTTCCTCCAGACGCAGGCGCCCGAAGTCCCCACGCAGGGAACAACTCGGCCCGACATAGACGCCGGGGCCGACGATCACGTCGCCGATCAGGATGGCGGTGGGATGCACATAGGCATCGGGGTGAACGACCGGACGGACGCCGTCGATGGCATAAAAGGGCATGGGGGAAGTGCCTCCTTGGTTTCCTCTCCCACAGGCATAGCGGCCCGAAGCGCGCTTGCCAAGCCGGGCCGCAGATGGGAGCCTGAAGCGTGAAATGAAGGAGAAGCGGATGTGGTGGCTGGACCTGGGCGCCCCGCAATGGGAATGCGTGCATTTTGGCGGCGCTGGGCGCGGGCGGGAGTTCCAGGACAAGGCCCGTCAAGCGCACCTGTTCGTGGCCCAGGCAAGCCTAGGCGGCGTGGAGGATGAACGCGGCCTGATCGCCCGCATTGCCGCCCCTCTGCCCTTCCCCGCCACCTTCGTCGCCACCTGGGACGGCCTGCATGACGGCCTGGGCGATCTGCGCGGCATGATCGGGGCGCCGGGCCTCGCACTGGTTCTGACCGACTGCCGCCCCTTGTGGACGCGGGCACCGGAACTCTGCGGGATGCTGATGGAGTTATGGCTGTCGGCCGCCTATCGCTGGAGCCTGGACCGCAGCCCGACCCAAACGGTGCCAGGGCGACCGTTCCATCTATTCATCCAGTGGTGACAGGGCGAGGAGTTCAGCCCGCAGACAGTCCGGGTCGGACAAGCCGCCCTCCACCTCGGCATGGGTCGCGACCCACAGGGGCACCGCCCGCGCCAGCACGGCCCTGCCCTCCTCCGTCAGCACCAGCAATCGCCCGCGCCGGTCGGCCGGGTCCACGGTCACCTCGGCCAGCCCCCGCCGTTGTAGCGGCTTAAGCGCGGCGGTCAATGTGGTGCGATCCAGGGCGAGAACCTCCGTCACCTGTCCCATGGTGGCGGGCTGCGGTCGATTGAGCGCCATCATCAAGGAAAACTGCCCGTTGGTCAGACCCAATGGCCGGAACACATCATCAAACCGCCGTGCCAATGCCCGCGCCGCGCGCTGCACATGAAGGCACAGGCAGGCGTCGCGGACCATCAGGGTAGTGGAGAACGATACTTCGGGCTGTTTTGACATCCAGACATTATGTTGATATCAACGTACTTCGTCAAGCCTATGAAAACGACTGGGAGAAGAAGCATGGATGCGACAGCCCCCAAACGCGAGCAGGCAGCCCCTCAAGACAACCCGATGCTGAACACGCCCGGCCCGGAACATGACTGGTTGACCTGCCTTATCGGGTCGTGGACCTATCACGGAAGCTGCATGATGGGGCCAGACATGCCGTCCGAAACCTTCACCGGCCGGGAAACCGTGCGGTCCCTCGGCGGTCTGTGGACGATTGCCGAAGGCGAAGGCGAGATGCCCGGCGGCGGCATGGCGCACACCATTCAGACATTGGGATACGATCCGAAGTCTGGCCGCTATGTCGGCAGTTGGGTCGGGTCGATGATGGCCCATCTGTGGTGCTACGAGGGCGACCGCGACGGGTCCACCTTGACGCTGGAGTCCGACGGTCCGCGCTTTGACGGCAACGGCACCGCCCGGTACCGCGACACCATCGAGATCCGCAGCAACGACCACCGCACTCTGACCTCCCATGTTCTGGACGATCAGGGGAACTGGATGCAGATCATGAGCGCCGAGTATCACCGCACCCAGTAAAGAAAATGCTTCCGCTGTCGCGGACGGGCGCTGCCCGAAGCCCGCTGGGGAGACGCCCCAGGCCCCCTTTTCTTTCTTCAAGAAAAACAAGGAGGTCTGGAGCTTGCTCCATGCGGGCCAAAGGGCGTGGAGAGGTGGCGGCAGCCCGGCCGCGGTAGCGGCAATTTACATGCGGACGCCCACGATGCGGAAGCGGTTGGCGACGAACGCGTAGTCGGTCAGCGACGCATTTGCCGCCGGGTTGCCGCCCGTGGCGTGGAAGTCGGAGAACGCCGCCGTCTGGTTGACGAACACCGCGCCGGTCAGGTTGATCGACAGGGCGACCTGGGCGTCGATACAGGCTTCGGTCGCCGCCTCGATGACCTCGGGCTTGGTGGAATACAGGCCGGCGGTGATGGCGCCGTGCTGCATCACCGTGCGCTTGGCGGTTTCGATGGCGTCGGTGCCGTCATCGACCGGGATCACATAGGACACCGGGCCGAAGCATTCCTCGCAGTAGACCTTCTCCATGCTCTTGTCGAGCTTGACGATGGCCGGCGTACGGACCACGGCGTTGCCCAGGTACGGATGCTGGAGGGCCTGGGATTCCAGGACCACGTCGCCCGACTTGGGGGCCGAGGCCAGACGTTCCAGGGTGGCCGGGCTACCGACGGCGCCCAGCACCTCGACCGCGCGTTCGGGGTCGGACAGGAACTTGGACACCCCATCGGCCAGCGCCTGGGACACTTCGGCGAAGGTCTTGGGGCCCTGGTCGGTGTCGATGCCGTTCTTGGGGATGAAGATGTTCTGCGTCGTCGTGCACATCTGGCCGGTGTAGAGGCTCAGCGTAAAGGCCAGGTTGCGGATCATGCCCTTGAAGTCGTCGGTCGACTCGATGATGACGAAGTTCACGCCGGCTTTTTCGGTGTAGACCTGGGCCTGACGGCAGTTGTCTTCCAGCCAGTTGCCGAACGCCGACGACCCGGTGAAGTCGATGATCTTGACCTCGGGACGCTGACACAGGTCCTTGGTGATCGGCGCGTTGGAGTCGTCAGCCGCCAGGATCACGAGGTTGGGGTCGAACCCGGCCTCGGTCAGAACCTCACGGGCGATCTTGACCGACAGGGCCAGCGGCAGGATGGCGTTGGGGTGCGGCTTCACGATCACCGGGTTGCCGGTGGCGAGCGAGGCGAACATCCCCGGATAGCCATTCCAGGTCGGGAACGTGGCGCAGCCGACCATCACCGAAATGCCGCGCGGCGCGATGTGGAACCGCTTCTTCATGACGATGGGCGGGTTCTTGCCCTGCGGCTTTTCCCAGATCACTTCGTCGGCCGGTGCCTGCTTCTGCGCCAGATAGGCATAGGTCACGGCCTCCAGGCCGCGATCCTGGGCGTGCGGGCCGCCAGCCTGGAAGGCCATCATAAAGGCCTGCCCGGTGGTGTGCATGACGGCAAACGCCATCTCGAACGACCGCTTGTTGATGCGGTCGAGGATTTCGATGCACACGGCGGCGCGTTCCAGGGCGGACGCCTGACGCCAGCCCTTGCGGGCGGCCTCGGCAGCGGCAAGGGCGCCGTCAATGGTGGTCTTAGGATAAGTGATGCCGAGGTTGAAGCCGAACGGCGAATGCTCGGCGCCAACGGTGCCCGAAGCGCCCGGCACGTCCAGGGCAAACGGGGTGTTCATGGCGGCCTTGAAGGCGGCCTCACCATCGGCCTTGGCGGTTTCGCCGTAAACCTTGCCCGACGCTTGTTCCGGGTACTGCGACCAGTAGCCGCGCGCGAAGGCGGCATCCATGGCTTTGTCGAGCGTGGCGCTGTGCTTTTCAACGAACGGAGCGGCTTTGCTCATCAGGCGGTTTCCTCCCAAAGATGGCGCGTGTTTTTTATTGGTGGGGGTGCGGCGGTAAGACCGTGGACTTCATAAACGGCTCAACCCACCTGGGCGAGCCACTCCTTGGACCAATCAATGGCCTCTTCGTCGGGCAGCGGCTGGGTGCAGGCGTCGATCTCAAGACGCTCGCCGACCTTGTTGGCGCCCAACGAGGACAGCAGGGCATCCATGATCTTGCCGGCCTTACAGAACGTCTCGGCATAGGTCTGGTCGCCCAGCGCGATCACCCCGTACTTGATGTGCGACAAGTCGGGCTTGGTTTCGACCAGCTCATCATGCAACGGAATGATGTTATCGGGCAGTTCGCCAAGCCCATGGGTCGAGGTGCACAGCAGCACGACCTCCTGGTTGCCCAGGTCCATGTCTTCGAGGGACCCCTCGCTCACCACTTCGGCTTCATGCCCCTGGGCGGTGAACTCGTCCATGAGGGTGTCCCCGACCATCTGCGCGTTGCCGGATTCGGTGCCGACGATAATCAGGATTTTGCTCATGTGACGTCCTCGGGCGTTCTTCTCTATGAGGGAGCGGCGGCGATTGCTACCGTGGCTTCATTGATCAACGTGTGAGACAGGGAACAAAAAACACGGCCTTCAGCCCCGCTTGAAAACCATCTTTGCACGGGGCCTCGCGCAGATCAGATTTTTGTGATACCAAATTACGCGAAAGGTGTCTATTTTTGTATCCCTTCGTGACACAAGATTTCAGGCCAGGGAGGCGGTTGGTATGGCGAAGACGGATTCCGAGGTCATCGAACACGTAAAAAACGGCGGATCGTTCGCTGCCGGCGATGACCTCTCGCCGGGCTATCGTGGCGAACTGATGCGGCTGATGGCCGTATTCGTGGACTCCGAGATGGCCGGCGCGGCGGGCTTTGTGCCCTTCATCAACAGTGCGCCCGGCCTCAAGGAGCGGGTGATTGCCGCCCGCATCGTCAGCGAGAAGTACGCCCACGCGGCGCAGGTGCTGGAGCTGATGTTCGGGGTCAATCCCGAACTGTATGTGCGCAGCCACTGCTGGTGGTCGCGGCTGGATCGTGACCTGGACCTCGGCGTGCGCCGGGTCGGGTCCGACAAGCGCCTGAACGTGTTCCATTACCCGTTGCAGGGCTGGCAGGACGCCGTGACCCTGAACTATGTCATGGGCACCGCGTCGGCCATCCAGTTGGCCGAGTTGACCGCGTGTTCCTATGCGCCGCTGGCCGGCGTCATGGGGGACATCGCGACGCGCGAGAAGCGCCACGCCGACCTCGGCTACAAGGGCCTGGAACTGTCCATCGAACGGGCCCGCTCGCACGGCGAGGCCCAGGCGGCGCTTGACTACTGGATGCCGCGCGTGGCCGCGACCTTTGGCCGCAAGGACAGCGACCACGGGGCGCAGTACCGCAAGTATGGCCTGCGCAAGAACTCCAGCGCCGAGTTGCTCAACCGCTGGATCGCCGAGCTGGAACCGCGCCTGAAGGCCCTGAAGCTGACCCTGCCGCCGGTTCCCCCGGCATAAGGCCGGCTTAGGCCGGAAGGTTTACAAAATCCATACTGAGTGAGACGATTTTGTATCACTAAACAGCAACGTTCCGCCGCCCCTACCGGCCTGAATGGCTTCGGGGACGGCGGAACGGCTGATGTTACGACGGGGCGGCCAACGTCCCGCGACACCAAAATTCCAGGAGGAACGAGTCCATGAGCGCGGCTTATGAGGCTTTCGCTGGCGGCGAGGACATCCTGGCCGCCTGGGCGCGGCCCCACGTCCTGCAAATTACGCTGAACCGGCCGAAGGCGCGCAACGCCCTGCGGACGCAAACCCTGCGCGAACTGGCCGAGGTTATGGGACTGGCCACGGCCGATGATGCCGTGCGCTGCGTCGTGCTGACCGGCGGGCCGACCGTGTTCGCCGCCGGGGCCGACATCACCGAACTGGCCGCCCACACCGCGACCTCGATCCTGACCGATGACCGGCCGCGCCTGTGGGAGGCCATCCGCCGCTTTCCCAAGCCCATGGTGGCCGCCATCAACGGGTTTTCGCTGGGCGGCGGCAACGAACTTGCCATGCACGCCGACATTCTGATTGCCGGAGACACCGCGCAGTTCGGGCAGCCCGAGGTGAACCTGGGCATCATCCCCGGCGCCGGTGGCACGCAACGCCTGACCCTGGCGCTCGGGAAATCGAATGCCATGCTGCTGAACCTGACCGGCGGCTTCATGGACGCCCGCACCGCCCTGGCCCAGGGGCTGGTCAGCGAGGTTGTGCCGGCGCCACTGACCATCGAGCGCGCCGTCGCCATCGCCGCGACCATCGCCGCCAAGCCGCCGCTGGCCGTGCGCATGGCCAAGGAAGCGGTGCTCAAGTCGTTTGAAGTGGGGCTCGAACAGGGCCTACACGCCGAACGCCGCGCCTTCTGCCAGTTGTTCGCCACCGCCGACAAGCAGGAGGGCGTGAACGCCTTCCTGGAGAAGCGCAAGCCGGATTTCCAGGGCCGCTGAGTGCCCTGCGACCCTTAAACTTTCACCTGTCGATTTTCGGGGATTGCCGCCGCCATGACTTATGAAACCATTCTGTTCGACGTCGCCGAGGGCGTTGCCACCATCACCCTGAACCGGCCCGACAAGCTGAATTCCTTCACCGCCAAGATGCACGAGGAACTGGCCGACGCCCTGAAGCGCATCCAGAAGGACGCCTCTGTCCGCTGCCTGCTGCTGACCGGCTCGGGCCGTGGGTTCTGCGCCGGGCAGGACCTGGGCGACCGCGTGGTGCAGCCGGGCGACGAGCCGCTGAACATCGGCGCCTATCTGGAGGTTGGCTACAACCGTCTGGTCCGCACCATCACCAGCCTTGAGATGCCGGTCATCTGCGCCGTGAACGGTGTGGCCGCCGGGGCCGGCGCCAACCTCGCGTTTGCCTGCGACATCGTGCTGGCCGCCAAAAGCGCGAGCTTCATCCAGGCGTTCTGCAAGATCGGCCTCATCCCCGACTCGGGCGGGACCTGGACCCTGCCGCGTCTGGTCGGCCAGGGCCGCGCCATGGGCCTCGCCCTGCTGGGCGACAAGGTGCCGGCCGAGCAGGCCGCGCAGTGGGGCATGATCTGGAAGGCGGTCGAGGACGACGCCCTGATGACCGAGGCCCAGGCCATGGCCGCCCACTTCGCAACCCAGCCGACCAAGGGCCTCGCGCTCATCAAGCAGGCCATCCGCGCCAGTTCGACCAACACGCTGGACCAGCAACTGGACCTGGAGCGCGACCTTCAGACCATCGCCGGGCGCACCGACGATTATCGCGAGGGCGTCGCCGCCTTCATGGACAAGCGCAAGCCGAACTTCCAGGGCAAGTGATCTGACATGAGCAACGCACTCCCCTCCTCCGCACTCCCCCTCTCCGCGACCATCGGCGTCATCGGCGCCGGCACCATGGGCGCCGGCATTGCCCAGGTCGCCGCCCAGGCCGGTCATCCGGTCCTGCTGTACGATGCCATCGACGGCGCCGCGCAGAAGGGCAAGGACGGCATCGCCAAGGTGATGGCCCGTCTGGTCGAAAAGGGCAAGCTGACCCAGGCCGACGCCGACGCCGTGGTGGCCCGCATATCGGTCATCGGCGCGCTGGCCGACCTCGGCCCCGCCAAGCTGGTGGTCGAAGCGATCGTTGAGCGCCTGGACGTCAAGCAGTCGGTGTTCGGAGAGGTCGAGGCCGCCGTGGCCGATGACGCCATTCTCGCCTCGAACACCTCGTCGCTGTCCATTACCGCCATTGGCGCGACGCTGCATCGGCCGCACAACCTCGTCGGGATGCACTTCTTCAACCCGGCCCCGCTGATGGCCCTGGTCGAGGTGATCTCCGGCGTCGCCACCGCCCCCGCCGTGGCCGAGGTGGTCTATGCCACCGCCAAGGCGTGGGGCAAGGCGCCGGTCCATGCGGCCTCCACCCCCGGCTTCATCGTCAACCGCGTCGCCCGGCCCTACTATGCCGAGGCCCTGCGCGTGACCCAGGAAGGCGGCGCCGACCCGGCCACCATCGACGCGGTGCTGACCGAATGTGGCGGGTTCCGCATGGGGCCGTTCGACCTGATGGACCTGATCGGCCACGACGTGAACTACGCCGTGACCAATTCGGTTTTCGACGCCTACTACAAGGACAAGCGGTTCCTGCCGTCCCTGGTCCAGAAGGATCTGGTGGACGCCGGGTGGCTCGGCCGCAAGTCCGGGCGCGGGTTCTATGACTATGCCGAGGGCGCGACCAAGCCTGCCCCGGCCATCGCCGCCCCGGCCAAGGCCCCGACCACCGTCGAGGTCCATGGCGAAACACCGCTCGACGGCCGCATCAAGGCCAGCGGCCTGACCGTCACCCGCATCGACGAGGACGAATACGAGGACGGCGTCATCGTGGTTGACGGCGTGGTCCTGGTGCCGTCCGACGGCCGCATGGCGACCGAAATCGCCGCCGAGGAAATTCTGACGGACGTTGTGGTCTACGACCTCGCCCTGGACTACGGCACTGCCAAGCGCATCGCCATCGCCGCCGCCGATCAGGCATCCCCCAATGCCGTGGAGGCCGCCACCGGGTTCTTCCAGGCCCTGGGGTTCGCGGTGTCGGTGATTGACGACGTGCCGGGCCTGATCGTCGCCCGCACGGTTGCCATGCTCGCCAACGAGGCGGCCGACGCCGTCGCCCAGCGGGTGGCCAGCGCCGCCGACGTGGACCTTGCCATGACCAAGGGCGTGAACTACCCGCGCGGCCCGCTGGCCTGGGCCGAGGATATTGGCCTGGATCGGGTCCACGACATCCTCAACAACCTGTTCGACACCATCAAGGAGGACCGCTACCGGCCGTCCGTCCTGCTGCGTCGCAAGGTTCTTGGGGGAGGAACGTTCCATGGCTAAAGCCCAACGCATTGCCGAAGCCGTCCGCGAGGCCATGTATGCCCGCGACCACGCCGCCCAGGGCCTGGGCATCGAGGTGGTCGAAATCGGGCCGGGCAGCGCCACGCTGACCATGACCGTCACCAAAAACATGGTGAACGGCCACGACATCCTGCACGGCGGCCTGTGTTTCACCCTGGCCGACACGGCATTCGCCTACTGCTGCAATTCGCACAACTTCAACACCGTGGCGCATAGCTGCTCGATCACCTTCACCAACGCCGGGAAACTCGGCGACGTGCTGACGGCCGAGGCCGTGGAAACCTACCAGAAGGGGCGCAACGGCGTGACCGACGTCACCGTACGCAACCAGGACGGCGCGGTCATCGGCATGTTCCGAGGCAATTCCCGCCGCATCGCCGGTCACGTCTGCGACCACCCGGACTTTGAAGTCCCCCCTGCCAAAGACAGGACGTAAATCATGACCGAAGCGTTCATCTGCGACGCCATCCGCACCCCCGTCGGCCGTTACGGCGGCGCCCTGGCCGGGGTTCGTCCCGACGATCTGGCGACCGTGCCGCTCAAGGCGCTCATGGAGCGCAACCCGTCGGTGGACTGGGCCGCCGTCGAGGACATCATCTTCGGCTGCGCCAACCAGGCCGGCGAGGACAACCGCAACGTCGCGCGCATGGCGGGCCTTCTGGCCGGGCTGCCGATCGAGGTTCCGGGCACCACCGTCAACCGCCTGTGCGGGTCGGGCATGGACGCCACCGGCATGGCGGCGCGGGCCATCAAGTCCGGCGAGACCAGCCTGATGATTGCAGGCGGCGTGGAAAGCATGAGCCGCGCGCCCTTCGTCATGCCCAAGGCGACCGCCGCGTTCTCCCGCGACAACGTGGTCCACGACACCACCATCGGCTGGCGCTTCATCAACAAGATGATGCAGAAGCAGTTCGGCGTCGATTCCATGCCCGAGACCGCTGAAAACGTGGCCGAGGACTTCAAGATCAGCCGCGAGGACCAGGACGCCTTCGCCCTGCGCAGCCAGCAGCGCGCCGCCGCCGCTATCGCCTCGGGCCGTTTCGCCCAGGAAATCGTTCCGGTCATCATCCCGGCCCGCAAGGGCGACCCCATCGTGGTCGATACCGACGAGCACCCGCGCGCCAACACCACCCTCGAAGGGCTCGCCAAGCTGCCGACGCCGTTCCGCCAGGGCGGCAGCGTGACCGCCGGCAACGCGTCGGGCGTCAACGACGGCGCCTGCGCGCTGGTTTTGGCCTCAGAGGATGCCGCCCGCAAGCACGGTCTGACCCCCAAGGCCCGCATCGTCGGCATGGCAACGGCCGGCGTGCCGCCGCGCATCATGGGTTTCGGCCCCTCCCCGGCGTCGAAAAAGGCCCTGGCGATGGCTGGCCTGACCATCGACCAAATGGACGTCATCGAACTGAACGAGGCGTTTGCGAGCCAAGCTTTGGCCGTGCTGCGCGACCTTGGCCTGCCCGACGACGGCGCCCATGTGAACCCCAACGGCGGCGCCATCGCGCTCGGCCATCCGCTGGGCATGAGCGGGGCGCGGCTCATCACCACCGCCATGACCGAACTGCACAACCGCAAGGGCCGCTATGCCCTGTGCACCATGTGCATCGGCGTCGGCCAGGGCATCGCCATGATTATCGAACGGGTCTGAGCGGACCTTTTTCAGCAACGAACAAAACACCCCCAGGAGGGAATGACCATGGATGTCACCAAGCGTCCGCTGGAACACGAACTCGATCCGATCGAGATTGCGTCCCGCGATGAAATCACCTCGATCCAGACCCGTCGCATGAAGTGGTCGCTGCGCCACACCTATGAAAACGTCGCGCACTTCAAGAACAAGTGCGACGAAAAGGGCATCCACCCGGACGATTTCAAGCACCTGTCCGACCTGCACAAGTTCCCGTTCAGCACCAAGACCGACCTGCGCGACACCTATCCCTTTGGGATGTTCGCCGTGCCCATGGCCGAAGTCGTGCGCGTCCATGCGTCCTCCGGCACCACCGGCAAGCCCATCGTGGTCGGCTACACCCAGGCCGATATCTCCATGTGGTCGCGGGTCATGGCGCGGTCCATCCGCGCCGCCGGCGGGCGCCGCAACATGAAGGCGCATATCTCCTACGGCTACGGCCTGTTCACCGGGGGACTGGGCGCCCACTACGGGGCCGAGGCCCTGGGCTGCACCGTCATCCCCATGTCCGGCGGCCAGACCGAAAAGCAGGTCCAGATCATCCAGGACTTCGAGCCCGACATCATCATGGTGACGCCCAGCTACATGCTGGTGATCGCCGACGAGATGGAACGCCAGGGCATGGACCCGCGCGACTGCTCGCTCAAGATCGGCATTTTCGGCGCCGAACCTTGGACCAACGACATGCGGACCGAACTTGAGAACCGCCTTGGCATCGACGCCATCGACATCTATGGCCTGTCCGAGGTCGTCGGCCCCGGCGTCGGCATCGAATGCGCCGAGACCAAGGACGGCCTGACCATCTGGGAAGACCACTTCTACCCGGAAATCGTCAACCCCGAGACCGGCGAGCCGGTGCCCGACGGCGAAATGGGCGAACTGGTCTTCACCTCGCTGACCAAGGAAGCGATGCCCTGCATCCGCTACCGCACCCGCGACCTGACCCGCCTGCTGCCCGGCACGGCGCGCTCCATGCGCCGCATCGAAAAGATCACCGGCCGGTCGGACGACATGCTCATCATCCGCGGCGTCAACGTGTTCCCGACCCAGATCGAAGAACTCATCTGCCGCGACGAGCGCCTGTCGCCGCACTACCAGTTGATCGTGTCCCGCACCGGCCACATGGACGACCTCGCCGTCCGCGTGGAAATGCGCCAGGGCCTGCTGGACGATTCGGCCGCAGCGGCGGCGGGCAAGGACCTGCAACACCACATCAAGTCACTGATCGGCGTGTCCACCAAGATCACCGTCGAAAACCCCGGTGCGATCGAACGCAGCCAGGGCAAGGCGAAGCGCGTGGTGGATTTGCGTAAGAAGGGATAATGCGGGAGAGGGAGGACCCTGACAGGGGTCCTCCCCAACCGGCAGGCCGATTACTGGATGGTTACGCTGACCCGGCGGTTGCGCGGTTCAGAGACACCATCGGGCACCGGGATCAGCGGATTCCGCTTGCCATGGGAGTTGACCTCTATGTTCTCCCCCGGCACTCCCATGTCCACGAGCATGTCCCGGACCATGGCGGCGCGCTCACGCGACACCACGATGTTGATGGCATCCGATCCCGTGCCGTCCGCGTGGCCGACCACCATCACGTGCGGATGCTCCCACTCCCGAAGAAGGGCCGCGATACGCGGAATCTCCGGCACCGATTCGTCCCGCAGATCCGACGATCCCGTGCGGAAATAAAGCAGGATGGTTTGGGGTCGCGGAGGCAACGCCCCCAGGGCTTCCCCCCAGGTTTCGGCAATATCTTGGTCGCTGATCTCCGCCGGAGCGCTCGGAGCGGCCGATGGACTCCGCACGCGGGAATAGCTCCTTGCCTGGGTCAGTTCCTGCGTGCCACCAGCGGCCGAAACCTCGACCCGCCCGACATGGCCGTCCGGATCGGGCATCAGGACGACACGATCACCACTGGAGCAGGCGGCCAGTCCCAATATCGCGCAGGCGATCAGGAAATTCCGATTAGTCATCGCCCTCGACCTCCACCAAGAAACTGGTCCCGCGAATCCCGATCATCATCGTCGGTGTCCGAACCTTGAAGCTCTCAGGGGACAGTTTGGCAATCTGCCCGCTGACCACGGCGAACGTGCCCTTCAGGAACCCCAGACCCATGCCGAGGTTCTCGGCGGCGGGATCGAAAGCAAAGGAATCCAGAACGAGGCGCCCCCTCGGCCCCATCGACAAGGTGGAGTCGTCCCGAAACGTCACACCAAGGGAGCCGTCCGGGCCGGTTGAAAGGACATCCTCGGCCTGCACATTACTGCCGACCTCCAATACCGCCACCACGCCCTCGCGCTCAACCGTTGCGGAATTTATAACCGTTTTTACTATTCCAATGGAGTCCGCTGCACCGGCCGACGACGCAGCCATGCAGATCGCCATCACCATTGGTATGAACCACCGGCTACCACCTCCATACCCAACCATGGTCCCACCCCCTCTTGTTGCAAGGAGTTCGCAAGATAAGGCAAGGCCATTAAGATTAATACCCCTTTCTTGTTATAATCCTTTGCGATCATAGGCTTACATACTTTCTAGCCTTTCTCCCCCCAGAGTCCCGTTCCAACATGAGGAACCTCATTCCGGGCCGCGCGCATTCCCCCCGGTTGAGGACTTGCGTCCTCCTGCCACATTGGTATCAAATGAAACTATCAAGGCACCAACAGCCACACCGAGGGAACATCCATGCTCAAGACCTATGCCTATCCCGAATTCCCCTATGTGCAGCCGCCGGAGCAAAAATCCGGGCAGATCGTGCGCAAGAAGGCCGTCATTGTCGGCGGCGGGCCGATTGGCCTGACCATGGCGCTGGATCTGGCCGTTCAGGGCATCCCCTGCGTGGTGCTGGACGACAACAACACCGTGTCCATCGGCTCGCGCGCCGTGTGCTATGCCAAGCGGCCGCTGGAGGTCTGGGACCGTCTGGGCTGCGCCGCGCCGATGGTGGACAAGGGCGTGGGCTGGAAGATCGGCAAGGTGTTCCGGGACGAGGAACTGGTCTATCAGTTCGACCTGCTGCCCGAAGACGACCACAAGATGCCGGCGTTCATCAACCTCCAGCAGTACTACCTGGAAGAATACCTGATCGAGCGCTGCAAGGACTTTGGCGATCTGGTGGACATCCGCTGGATGAACAAGGTCATCAGCGTCAAGAACAACCCCGACCACGTCCGCTTCACCATCGAGACGCCCGACGGCATCTATGAAATGGAAGCCGACTACGCCATCGCCTGCGACGGCGCCAAGTCCGACGTGCGCGAAATGCTGGGCGCCGAGTTCACCGGCCAGTTCTTCCAGGACCGTTTCCTGATCGCCGACGTGGTGATGAAGGCCGACTTCCCGACCGAACGCTGGTTCTGGTTCAACCCGCCGTTCCATCGCGGCCAGTCCGTGCTGCTGCACAAGCAGTCCGACGACGTGTGGCGCATCGACTTCCAGCTTGGCTGGAACGCCGACCCCGAAGAAGAAAAGAAGCCGGAAAAGATCATCCCGCGCCTGAAAGCCATGCTCGGGGAGGACACCGAGTTCGAGCTGGAATGGGCCTCGGTCTATCAGTTCGCCTGCCGCCGCATGAGCAAGTTCCGCTATGGCCGCCTGTTCTTCGCCGGTGACGCCGCCCATCAGGTCAGCCCGTTCGGCGCGCGCGGCGCCAACACCGGCGTCCAGGACACCGACAACCTCGCCTGGAAGCTCAAGCTGGTCATGGACGGCAAGGCCCCCGACAGCCTTCTCGACAGCTATGACGAGGAGCGCGTGTTCGCCGCCGACGACAACCTCAGGAACTCGACCCGCTCGACCGACTTCATCACGCCGAAGTCCAACATCTCGCGCACCTTCCGCGACGCCACCCTGGACCTCGCCCAGAAGTACGGGTTCGCCCGCAAGCTGGTCAACTCGGGCCGCCTGTCGTCGCCGACCCCCTATGTCAATTCGTCGCTGAACACCCCGGACAGCGACGCCTTCCACGGCACCATGGCACCCGGCACCAACTGCGCCGACGCCCCGGTCAAGGTCGGCGGCACGCCCGGCTGGCTGCTCAACCACCTGGGCGGCGGGTTCAAGGTGATCTACTTCAGCGACGGAAGCGGGACGCCGGCCGCCCTGGCCGCCCTCCAGGACGCCCCGGTTCCGGTTGAAGCCCTAGTCATCGGCGGCAATGTCGAGGACACCAAGGGCCTCGTCACCGACCGCTACGACGGCACCCCCGGCACCACCTACCTCATCCGCCCCGACCAGCATGTGGCCGCCCGCTGGCGGTCGTTCGACCCCGCCAAGGTCACCGCCGCGCTCAACCGCGCCATCGGCAAGTGAGAATGACAATGTCCAAGGAACCCGCCATGACGCTGAACCTTGAGCCCAACTTCGCCAACCCCGATGACTTCTACGAGAGGCTCATCGAAACCCACCGCGGCCTGAGCGACGCCCAGAGCGCCGACGTCAACGCCAAGCTGGTCCTGCTGCTGTCCAACCACATCGGAGACATGGCCATCCTGACCCAGGCCATGGACATCGCCCGCGAAGGGCATGAGGCGCAGGAGTAAAAACGAAGAAAAGCCCCGGCGGATCGCTCTGCCGGGGCTTCTTTATTTATTAACCACAGAGGTCACAGAGAACACAGAGGGTCCCGTGAGAAAAAGACCTCTCTGTGTTCTCTGTGACCTCTGTGGTAAATCCCTTTCCTCTTCCCCTACCCCCCGAACGCCATCGTCCTGCTTCCAAACCCGCCTGTCCGCGTGACGGTCGTCCGGTTGGCGACCTTGGGCGTGGTCAGGGGGCCGGTGAAGGCCGACTTGGACATGGTGGCGCCGCTGCGGGTTACGTTGACCGGGTCGCCCTTCACGCCGGTGAAGCGGCCGTCGTTGGTGCGGTAGTAGGGCTGCACGCCATAGGTGCTGCCGCCCACGTTGCGCTGCATCATGCCGGGCATGGCGCTGCCGCCGCCCAGCATCTTTCCGGCCATGTACCCCATGAACAGCGGCATGAAGAACCCGCCGCCGCCGCTGGCCTGTTGCTGCTCGGGCGCAGCGGTAGCCGGGTCGCCTTCGACGGCCGGCTTCATCTCCACTGGCTGGTAGGTGCATTGGCCGGGGCCGAACTGCTCCTCGCACAACTGGGCGCTGTCGTAGCGCGGCGCGGCCTGCTGGTGGACCTCCATCGCCTGACCCAGCATTTCGCCGCAGGTGGCACGGTCGAACAGGCCGTCGGTCACGCATTGGTCAACCGAGGCATAGGCCTGGATCGGCACCTCTTCCTCGCCGCAGGCCGACAGCGCGATGGCGGTCGAGGCCATCAGGCCGGTCAGGGCGACACGTCTGGAACGCTTCATCGGTCTCTCCAGCCTCAGTATGTCATGCTCGCGCCGTTGAGCAGGCCGACGGCCACGCTCCACCCGGCGAGCTTCAGGGCGACGGCCATTTCACCGGCCTCTATATGGGTCGAGATGCGCGGATAGAACAGGCGGAACACCAGGAAGGCGCCGATCTGCACCACGCCCGCGACCAGCCCCCACAACGCGAAGTCCAGAAGGCTGACCGCGTTGGCAAGCGCGCTCGCCAACGGGATGACAAAGCCCGCCAACGCGCCGACGTAGACCACGGCGGCGGCGGCGTTGTTGGCCTTGATAAGCTCCACTTCCTTGTGGGGCGTGATGAGCATGTAGACGCCCTGGAACACGAAGGTCAGCACAATGGCCAGCCCGAAGAACTGGACGAAGGCAAACAGGCCGGTCAGCATGATGAACTCCCCCTCTATCCGGTGATGAAGTGCGGCACGAAACGACTGAGGTCCTGGGTAATGGCCTGGGCGTCCTCGCGCAGGCCGACGCCGCAGCAGGCGTCCCCGACGATCCACGCCCCGACCACCGCATGGTGGCCGTCAAACACTGGCGGCGGGTGCCACGCCTGGACCACCGCCCCTTCGGCGCCGTATGGCCCCGCCGTCGAGGCCGACAGGGTGCCATCGGGCTCGAACACCTCGATGTTGGCGCCCTCGCGGGAGAACAGCGGCTTGCGCACCGTCTTGCCGGTCAGGTTGGCCGGGCCGCGCGGATCGGTCTGGAAGTAGGTCGGCAGCAGGTTGGGGTGGCCCGGAAAGGCGTCCCACAACAAAGCCAGCAGTCCCTTGTTGGACAGGATGGCCTTCCACGGCGGCTCCACGAACCGGGCGCCGCTGCCCGCCAGATGCTCGGCGAACTCGTCGCGCAGCATCATTTCCCATGGGTACAGCTTGAACAGCGTGTCGATGACCCAGCCGTCGGTGTCGGCAAAGCGGCCCTGATCGTCCACGCCGATCTGCTCCATCGGCACATGGCGCGGGTCGAGCCCAGCCTGAGCGGCGATGTCCTCCAGATAGCGGACGGTCTGCCGGTCCTCGACGCTGTCGCCGACCGAGGCGAAGTGCATCATCCCGCCGGGGGCCACGATTTCGGCCAGCCGCTCGGCCAGACGTTCCTGGATGCCGTTGAACTGGTCGGCATTGACGGGCAGAGCGCCGGATTTGATGCCGTCCTCCAGCCACAGCCACTGGAAAAACGCGCTCTCGTACAGGCTGGTCGGCGTGTCGGCGTTGTATTCCAGCAGCTTGGCCGGGCCGGTGCCGTCGTAGAACAGATCGAACCGGCCGTATAGGCTGGCGTCGCCACGCTGCCAACTGTCGCGCACCAGATCCCAGTGCTCGCGCGGGATGGCCAGGGCGTGCAGGGTCGCCTCGTCGTTCACCGCGCGATCGACCATGTCCAGGCACATGCGGTGCAGTTCGGTGGCCGGGTCCTCCAGGTCGTCCTCGATCTGGCGCAGGGTGAAGGCGTAGGCCGCCCCCTCGTGCCAATAGGGCTCGCCGTACATGGTATGGAAGGCAAAGCCCAACTCTTCGGCCTTGGCTTTCCAGTCGGGCCGCTCGGGAACAATGATGCGCTTCATGGGGTCCTAACCGTCATTTCTGGCCCATGGGACGGAGACGAACTCAACGCCCTCGTCACGCAGGTCCTCGGCCTCCTCGGGGGTCGTTTGGCCGTAGATGCCGCGCGCCTCAGCCTCGCCGTAGTGGATTTTGCGAGCCTCGTCGGCGAACTTGTCGCCCACGTCGTCGCAGGATTTTTCGACCACCGCCCGCAACTGCCGCAGGGCCTGCCCCATGGCGGCGGCCAACGCGGCGGGTTGTGGCTGCGTGGCAGGAACGGGCGGCGCGGCCACCGGCTGGGGAGCGTCATCAGCCCCCTTGCGGCGGGCCAGCCGTGGCGTCATCAGGGCCTTCGCCACCTCGGACGTGCCACAGACCGGACACAACACCTCGCCCGCGCTGGCCTGCGCGTCATAGGCGGCACTGTCGCGGAACCACGCGTCGAAGGTATGGTCATGGGCACAGACGAGCTGGTACTTGATCATCGACATGCCGTTTCAATGTGGGAAGCGGTGGACATTCGGCCCGCAGGCAATACCCTGCCAGAGCCACCATAACATGGGAACAACCGCATGGCACCGCCACACCTCGCCCTCTCCGCACCGTCCCCCTGGGTTCTGCGCTTCGCCGCCCTGCTGCCCGAGGGCGGCACGGTGCTTGACGTCGCTTGCGGGGGCGGCCGCCATCCCCGTGCCATGCTCGGCCGCGGGCACGCTGTCACCATGGTGGACAAGGACACGACCCACGTCGCCGACCTTGCCGACCGGGCGGAGGTCCTGACCGCCGACCTGGAGAACGGCAGCCCGTGGCCGCTGGCCGGGCGCACGTTCGACGGCGTGGTGGTGACCAACTACCTGTTCCGCCCGCTGTTCCCCCACCTGTGCGCAGCGGTGGCCGAGGGCGGGGCGCTGATCTACGAAACGTTCGCGCGCGGCAACGAACAGTTCGGCCGCCCGCGCAACCCCTCCCACCTGCTGGAGCCGGGCGAGTTGCTGACCGCCTTCCCCGGCCTCCAGATCGTCGCCTACGAGGCGGGTATCGAAGGCGGGCAGTGCGGCCGCAAGGTGGTCGAACGCATCTGCTGCGTGAAGGTGCGGGAGCCGGTGGAACTGCCGGGGTAAGAAAAAGTGGGCTCTGCCCACACCCGCCAAGGGCCGAACGGCCCTTGGAACCCATGCATTTCGTCATTCTTGCGCCGCAGGCAGACACCTTGAACGTTCAAGGCGCTGCGCGCGGCAATAAAGAAAGCCACTCCCGAGGGCCAGGAGGCCGTGCCTCCTGGCGGGCGCGGGCAGAGCCCGCTAAACCCTACTCGGTCTTGCCGAACACCCGGCGGAAGATGGTGTCCACATGCTTGGTGTGGTAACCGAGGTCGAACAGCTCTGCCAGTTGGTCTTCGGACAGGGCGGCGGTCACTTCGGCGTCGGTGCGCAGGTTGGACAGCAGGTCGCCCTCGCCGTCCCACACCCGCATGGCGTTGCGCTGCACCAGACGATAGCTGTCCTCGCGGCTCAGCCCGGCCTGGGTCAGGGCGAGCAGGACGCGCTGGCTGAACACCAGACCGCCCATCTGGTTGAGGTTGCGCTCGATGGCATCGGGGTAGAGGACCAGCTTGTCGATGACGTTGGTCAGGCGGGCCAGGGCGAAGTCCAGGGTCACCGTGGCGTCGGGGCCGATCATGCGTTCGACCGAGGAATGGCTGATGTCGCGCTCGTGCCACAGGGCGACGTTCTCCATGGCCGGAACGACGGCCATGCGGACGATGCGGGCGAGGCCGGTAAGGTTCTCGGTCAGGATGGGGTTGCGCTTGTGGGGCATCGCCGAGCTGCCCTTCTGGCCCTTGGAAAAGAACTCCTCGGCCTCGCGCACTTCGGTGCGCTGAAGGTGGCGGATCTCGGTGGCGACGCGCTCGATGGAACTCGCGATAACGCCGAGCACGGCGAAGAACTCGGCATGGCGGTCGCGCGGAATGACCTGGGTCGAGATCGGCTCGACGCTGAGGTCCATCTTCTCGGCGACGTATTCCTCGACGAACGGGTCGATGTTGGCAAACGTGCCGACCGCGCCGGAAATGGCGCAGGTGGCGATCTGTTCGCGGGCGGCGCGCAGGCGGACCATGTTGCGCTGGAACTCGGCGTGGAAGCCGGCGAACTTCAGGCCCATGGTGACCGGCTCGGCATGGATGCCGTGGCTGCGGCCCATGCACACCGTCATCTTGTGCTCCATGGCGCGGCGTTCCAGGGCGGCCAGCAGGTTGCCCATGTCCGACAGCAGAAGGTCGGCGGCCTGCTTGAGCTGCACCGACAGGCAGGTGTCCAGAACGTCGGAACTGGTCATGCCCTGGTGGACGAAGCGCGCCTCGGGACCGACCAGTTCAGCCAGTTCCTGGGTGAAGGCGATGACGTCGTGCTTGGTGATCGCCTCGATCTCGTCAATGCGGGCGATGCGCTCCTCGGTATAGGGTGCGTCGCCACGGTCCCATACCGCGCGGGCGGCCTCGACGGGGATGACACCAAGTTTGGCCTGAGCATCGCAGGCATGGGCTTCGATCTCGAACCAGATACGAAAGCGGTTTTCCGGGGCCCAGATGGCCGCCATCTGCGGGCGGGAGTAACGCGGGATCATGGCAGCGTCGTCCTGTGCATGTTGTCCTGGAAGTTGGGGCTTTAATAGGCCATCCCGCGTGGCGTGACAATTGCCACGAACCCCGGCCTGCGCTAGCGTGTGCGCCGGAGTGGGGAGAGGACTGCCATGAAACGTTCCGATCCGGCTGCCATTGTCGCGGCGCTGGCCTTCGTGTGCGGCGTTGCCGGCGGGGCCACGTCGGCGCCCGCCCAGCAGTTCGTCCTGCCGTGGGAAGAAGCCGAACGCGCCAAGCCCCAGGTCGATCCCGATGCCGTCGAACCGATCATCGTCACCCTGGGAAAGCTGGAGGTGCGGCACCTGCCCGTGCCCGGCAAGACCATCATCACGTCGCACCCCGAAATCGCCGACGTGGTGATCGAGTCGCCCAACCTGCTGTTCATCATGGGCCGGTTCCAAGGGGAGACCATCGTGGTCGTGGCCGACGCCGAAAACAACCCTGTCTATACCGCACGAGTCCGCGTTGAGATGCCCGAAGACCCCGACGACAAATACAAATGAACATGGTTCATGGTGCGTTGCGGTAGCAATTTTGGCGTAGAGTGCGGATTCGCAATCCGACAGTCCCTGCCATGCTGTAGAGTGCCCCTATCACATGTGATAGGAGGCACTGGCCGTGGCGCGTTTGAAAGACCGGACATCAGCACCGATCCTGGTACGGAGGCCGCCAGCCCCCTGCCCAGTCGGAGGCTTGTCGGGCTGCAACGTGAAGCAGGTCAGGCTGAATGGCGAAGCGGGTCAGGGCAGCCGTTACACGCGCTGGGAGGCAGCCATCGGCCGCCTGCAAGAGGCGCTGGCGTGCTCGCCCGATTGCCCGTTGGCCGACATTCTTTTAAAAACCGTGTGTGACCTCAGCCGCCGACAGAACCCACTCGCCGAGGTGTGCCCGGAATTGGACCCTGCCCCCAATCGCACCAGCACCCACAGCGTTTGCGCGCAACTTTAGCGCCGGCCGTAGCGGATGTAGTTCGTCCAGGAATGTTCAACGCCCTGCAAAGCTTCGATGGCCGTGCCCATGGCGGGCGGGGACATGCCTGACTTTTCGAGGTCGGCGGTCAGGTGGTCCTGGAGTTCCCGGATACGGTCGCACAGATCCAGGCCCTTGGCCGACAGCTTCAGGCGCACGGCCCGGCGGTCATGGGCGTCGCGTTCCTGCTGGATATACCCCGTTTCGGTCAATTTCTTGATGTTATAGGACACGTTGGACCCGTGGTAATATCCACGGTCCTTGAGGTCGCGGATGACCACGTCATCACCACCGATGTTGGCGAGCAGCAGAGCCTGAACCGCGTTGATGTCCTCGATGCCGAGGCGACGGAGTTCCGCGCGCAGGACGTCCAGGAAGTGGCGGTGCAGACGCTCGATCAACTGGACAATCGACGTGTATGAGTCTTTCACGGCTGGGTTCCCGTCCTGCCAATGGGTGTAGTCCCGACGTATTACCCCTTTAGACGCTGTTTAACGCGTCTTTCCAGCCGATGGCAAGGGAAAAGCCGGTGTCACAACAACCCGTCGGCGCGGAACGAACAGTATCCCGCCCGCCCGATCACCACATGGTCATGCAGGACCAGTCCCAGGGGCTGCATGGCGTTCTGGATGACCCGCGTCATGTCGATGTCAGCCTTGGACGGCTGGGGGTCGCCGCTGGGGTGGTTGTGGACCAGGATCACGGCGCTGGCCTGTAACTCCAGCGCCCGTTTGACCACTTCGCGCGGATAGACCGGCGTGTGGTCCACGGTGCCCTTCTGTTGCAGTTCGTCGGCAATCAGACGGTTCTTGCGGTCCAGGAACAGAATGCGGAATTGTTCGGTTTCGCGGTACGCCATGACGGCGTGGCAATAGTCCAGCAGGCGATCCCAGGAACTGAGCACCGGCTGGCCCATGACATCCTCGCGGATGAGATGGATGGCCGCCACCTGCACCGCCTTCAGCGCCGCCACGCCGTTTTCCTTGATGCCCTTGACCTGCATGAGTTGGTCGGGGCTGGCCGAGAACACCTTGCCCAGAGTGCCGAACCGGGCGATCAGGTCCTTGGCCAGCGGCTTGACATCGCGCTGCGGGATGGCCAGAAACAGCAGCAGTTCCAGAAGTTCATAGTCGGCCACGGCGTCGAACGTGTCGGCCCGTACGGCCGACAGGAACTTCGCCCGCAAGCGGTCGCGGTGGCCGTGATAGTGGGGTTTGCGCGCCGCCGGATCATCCGGCGCCGCTCCATCGTCCTTCGGAAGATCGCCCCCCTCGGCCATCGCCCCCTCCGTCCTCTCCTCAGGCGCCTTCATAGGGCGGGCAATGCCAGCCCTTGGGTGACAGGGTGAAGATCTCGCAGCCGTCGGCGGTGACGCCGATGGTGTGCTCGAACTGCGCGGACAGGGACTTGTCCTTGGTCACGGCGGTCCAGCCGTCGGCCAGGATCTTGGTTTCGGCGCGGCCGGCGTTGATCATCGGTTCTATGGTGAAGATCATGCCCTCTTCCAGCACCTCGCCGGTGCCTGGACGACCGTAGTGCAGCACGCTGGGCGCCGAATGGAAGATCTGGCCGATGCCGTGGCCGCAGAAATCCCGCACCACGGTGAAGCGGTTCTGCTCGGCATAAGTCTGGATGGCATGCCCGATGTCGCCCAGTGTGGCGCCGGGACGCACCGCCTCGATACCCTTCATCAGGCATTCGTAGGTCACTTCGACCAACCGGCGGGACTTCACGGTGGACTCGCCCACGAAATACATGCGGCTGGTGTCGCCGTACCAGCCATCGACAATCGGGGTGACGTCAATGTTGACCACGTCGCCGTCGCGCAGCTTCTTGTCGCCAGGAATGCCGTGGCAGACCACATGATTGATCGACGTGCAGATGGAGCGCGGAAAACCCCGATAGCCCAGTGGCCCGTTGGTGTGGCCGTGGCCGGTCACATAGGTCGCCACCAGGTCGTCCAGTTCGCCCGTGGTGACGCCCGGTTTGATGAACGGGGTGATATAGTCCAGCACCTCAGCCGCAAAGCGACCGGCCTTGCGCATGGCGGCAAAGGCGTCGGCCCCGTGCAGGGGGATGTGCTCAACATGGCGGGCGGTCTTGGTCATCGCGGGTGTCCCGGTTTCGTCAGTGTCATCAGATGTTACGCGGTCATTTCTTCTGCCGCCAGAGGCAGCGGCGTGCCGACCTCAATGCCTTCGGTGGTCACGATGCAGGTGTGGCACAGCGCCTCCACCCCGGCCGCCAGGGCGACCCGCAGCCCGGCGGCGTAGGCCGGATCGATATCGTGCGCCACACGGAACCCCGCCACATCGCCCCGCTCGCGCTGGACCATGTAGAGCATCACGGCGCGCTTGCCCTCGGCAACCATGTCGGCCAGTTCGCGCAGGTGCTTGGCGCCGCGCGCCGTCACGGCATCGGGGAACTCGGCATGGCCGTCGCGGAACAGGGTGACGTTCTTGACCTCGACATAGCAGTCCGGGCGGCCGGCGCCCGTCAACAAAAGGTCGATGCGCGAGTTCTGGCCGTACTTGACCTCGCGCCGCACCGCGTCGTACCCGGCCAGTTCGGGAATGGCCCCGGCCATCACCGCCTCGGCCGCTAGGGCGTTGGGGTGGCTGGTGTTGATGCCGATCAAACGGCCGTCCACGCGGACCAGCTCCCAGGTCCATTGCAACTTGCGCGCCGGGTTGTTGGCCGGCGACAGCCACACCTCGGAGCCCGCAGCGCAACAGCCCAGCATGGAGCCGGAGTTGGCCGTGTGCGCGGTGACGACGGAGCCGTCCTCCAATGTCACGTCGGCCAGAAAACGCTTGTAGCGCTTGATGAGCGTGCCCTTGACGAGCGGTGCGGTGAATTTCATGACGGCAAGCCTAGCCTTTCCGGTCGGGCGCGTCGAGGCCCTGCGGCGGCGCGTTCAGGGCGTCTTCCAGGCGAATGGTGGCGCTGCCCGGTTTCTTGGGCTTGGGCTGGTCGGCCGACGGCGCCCAGCCGGTCAGCCACACCACTTGGAACGTGGCCGGCACGCGGCCTTCGGCGTCGGTGTGGCGTTCGGCGTAGCGGCGGGCGGCGTCGAGCAGCGTGGCCCGGCGAGACACCGTCTTGCGGCGTTCGATCACCGCGTTGGTCTCGCCCATGCCGCGCAGGTCGCGCATCAGGGCCAGGGGCGTTTCGTAGCTCACCGTGATGGTGTCGCTGTCGACCACCGGCAGCGCGAACCCGGCGCGCTGGAGCAAGGCACCGCAGTCGCGCACGTCGGCAAACGGCGACACGCGCGGCGACAGGCCGCCCTCCCCCTCGATCTCGGCCTCGGCCAGGGCGTCGCGCAGTTCGCGCAGGGTCTCCCCGCCCAGCAGCGCGGCCAGGAACAGGCCATCGGGCTTGAGGGCGCGGCGGGCCTGGACCAGCAACCCCGGCAGGTCGTTGACCCAGTGCAGGCTGAGGTTGGACACGATGAGGTCCAGGCTGGCCGGGGCGAACGGCAGGAACTCGTCGTCGCATACCACGGCCGGGGCCGGCGCCCGCCCGGCCATCGCGGCCGAAATGTCACAGGTCACCAGGGTTTCGATGCCCTTGCGGTTGGACAAGGTGCGCGCCAGGGTGCCGGTGCGCCCGCCCAGGTCGGCGGCCACCGGGAACGTGCGGGTGACGTCGTCCAGACGGTCGGCCAGCCGGTCGGCCACCTCGTCGAACAGGAACCCATAGCCATCCAGCCCCGCCGCCGCACGGTCGCGGTGGCGGCGCACGGAGGCGCGGTCAAAGATCATCATGCTCTCGGACATGAGGCCTTATATGGCATGGCTGGCGGCAATGGGAAGGGATGTTGACGCGTTCAAGGGCGCAAACGACACTCGGGCCACCCGATGGAGTCCTTTTTCCCATGAGCCTGAAGATGGTCGGCCGCCGCCTGCTCGACCTTGTCCTGCCGCCCCTGTGCCTGGGGTGCGGCGCCATGGTCGATTCGACCGGCGCACTGTGCTCGACCTGCTTTTCCGGGGTCCGCTTCATCGCCCCGCCGCACTGCGCCTGCTGCGGCACGCCCCTGCCCGATGGCGGCGGCGGCGAAGACGCGCTGTGCGGAGCCTGCGTCGGGCATCAGCCGGTGTGGGGCCGGGCGCGGGCGGCGTTCCTCTATGATGACGGCAGCCGCGCCCTGGTGCTGCGCTTCAAGCACGCCGACCGCATCGAGGCCGCCCCCGCCTACGCCCGCTGGATGGTGCGCGCCGGGGCCGACCTGCTGGCCGAGGCCGATGTGGTGGTGCCGGTCCCCCTGCACCGCTGGCGCCTGTTCGCCCGGCGCTATAATCAGGCCGCCCTGCTGGGCGCCCGCATCGCCCGCCTGAGCGGCCTGTCCTACGCCCCCGACGCCCTGGTCCGTGTGCGCCGTACGGTGTCGCAGGGCAGCTTTGGGCACAGTGGCCGGTCCCGCAACGTGCGCGGCGCCTTTGCCGTGCGCCGCCCCAAGGTCGTAGACGGTAAAGCCATCGTTCTGATCGACGATGTCCTGACCACCGGCGCCACCGTTGGCGAGTGCGCCCACACCCTTTTGGCCGCCGGGGCCCGGTCGGTGGACGTGCTGACTCTGGCGCGCGTCGAATGACAGGTTATATTAGCCATATCGAAACCAGGAACCCGGAGATGTTCATGCCCCGCGTCGAGATCTTCAGCTCGCCGTACTGCCCGTACTGCCACCGCGCCAAGGCGCTCCTGGACCGCAAGGGCGTTGCCTACGAGGAAATCAACGTCGCCCTCGACCCGTCACGGCGGTCCGAGATGATGAAGCGGTCCGGCGGCCAGCACACCGTGCCGCAGATCTTCGTGGACGGCGAACACATCGGCGACTGCGACGGCATCCACATGCTGGACCGCCGCGGCGAACTCGATTCCCTTTTGCGGGACTGAGCCGGCCATGATCGACGCCCCCTTCACCGCCGCCTGCATCCAGGTCAACGCCAGCAACGACATGGACGCCAACATCGCCGAAGCGGTGCGCCTGACCCGTCAGGCGCGGGCCGAGGGGGCGCACATGGTGTTCATGCCCGAAAACGTCACCATGATGGAATGGGGCCGCAGCAACATCGTCGCCAAGGCACGAACCGAGGCCGATCACCCCGGCCTCAAGGCCTTCCGCGCGCTGGCCCAGGAGCTGGGCCTCTGGCTGCACTGCGGGACGCTGTCCATCCTGCTGGCCGGCGAGCGGATCGCCAACCGGACCTACGTCGTGTCGCCCGATGGCGAGATCGCGGCGCGCTATGACAAGATCCATATGTTCGACGTCGATCTGGGCAACGGCGAGAGCTACCGTGAATCGGCCACCTTCCAGCCCGGCGTTGATGCCGTGGTGGTGTCCCTGCCGTGGGGCGGGCTGGGCCTGTCGGTGTGCTACGATATTCGCTTTCCGGCCCTGTACCGGACGCTGGCCAAGGCCGGGGCCAGTTTCCTGACCATCCCCGCCGCCTTCACCCGCGTCACCGGGCAGGCCCACTGGCACGTCCTGCAACGGGCACGGGCCATCGAGACGGGATGCTACGTCATCTCGCCCGCCCAGACCGGCACCCACATCAACGACCGCCAGACCTACGGCCACGCGATGATCGTCGATCCCTGGGGCGAGGTCCTGGCCGACGCCGGAACCGACCCCGGCATCATCCTGGCCGAAATCGACCCCCGCAAGGTGGCCGAAGTGCGCGGCAAGGTCCCCTCCCTCACCCACGACCGACCGTTCGGGGTGGCAAGCGAGCGCCTCTGAGGCGGTTGATTTGAATCCCAAAGGCCGCTGACGCAGTCGGGCTCCCGCCCGAACCCGGCTAATGCCAGCAGGTTCCCTGAGTCTACGCCGTCGGCCCCTTCTCCGTCCGCGCATCGAGTCGGTTGGCGGCGGAGATCAGGCCGATGTGGGAGAACGCCTGGGGAAAGTTCCCCAGGTGGCGGCCCTCGCCGGGGTCATATTGCTCGGCGTACAGACCGACGTCGTTGGCGAGGCCGAGCAGGGTTTCGAACATCTCCTCAGCCTCCGTCTCGCGGCCGATCATGCACAGGGCCTCGACCAGCCAGAACGCACAGACCAGGAAGCCGCCTTCCGGGTGGTCCATGCCATCGACGCCTTCGCGCCATTGGTAGCGGTAGACCGCGCCGTCCCGCTGTAGCTCGCGCTGGATAGCTTCGACGGTGCCGATGACACGGGAGTCGTCGGGCGGCAGGAAACCGAGCAGCGGGATCATCAGCAGAGCGGCATCCACGTCCTCGCCGTCGTAAGCCTGAACGAAGCTGTTCTTGGACTTTGAGAACCCACGCTCGCACACCTCGGCGTGGATTTCCGCCCGCAGCCGCGCCCAGTCCTCCACCGGGCCGTCGAGACCCAGGCGTTCGGTCGCCCCGATGGCGCGGTCAAAAGCCACCCAGCACAGCACCTTGGAATGCACGAAGTGGCGGCGGCCGGCGCGCACCTCCCAGATGCCGTCGTCGGGCTGCCGCCATTTGTCGACCAGATCGGCGAGCAGGTCCTTTTGCAGGTCCCACGCGTCGCCCACCGGCTCGACGTCCTGTTGGTAGGTCAGGAAGAAGACGTCCAGCACCTGCCCGTAGACATCCAGTTGCAACTGATTTGCGGCCTCGTTGCCCACCCGCACCGGGGTGCTGCCTTCATAGCCCTCCAACCAGGGGAGTTCGCGTTCGTCAATCATGCGTTCACCGGCGATGCCGTACATGATCTGCAACTGCGACGGTTCGCCCGCCACGGCACGCAGCAGCCATTCGCGCCATGCCAGGGCTTCCTCGCGGTGGCCGGTGCGCAGCAAGGCGGCCAGGGTCAGGCCAGCATCGCGCAGCCAGCAATACCGGTAGTCCCAGTTGCGGGAGCCACCAATCCACTCCGGCAAGCTGGCGGTCGGCGCGGCGACAATGCCGCCGGTCGGGCTATAGGTCAGCGCCTTAAGGGTCAGCAGCGAGCGTTGGACGGCGCCATGCCAACGCGTGCAGTGCTGCCCCCGGTCGGCCCAGGCCTGCCACCATGCGCACGTCAGGTCGAGCAGCCGATCCGGGTCAAAGGGCTTGGGCGCCGGTTCGTGGGATGGAAACCACGTCAGGGTAAAGGCCTGCGTCTCGCCCTCGGCGATGTCGAACTCACAGACGGTGTGCCAGTTGTCGCCCTGCAAGGGGACCGGCGAGGCAACATGGATGGCGTCGGGACCGGCCACCGCGCGCATCCCTTCGTCGCAGTGCCGCACCCACGGGATAAGGCGGCCGTAATCCAGCCGGATGGTCAGATCGAACGCCATGGTGACCCGGCCGCTGCGGCCGCGCACCATGCGCACCAAATCGGCCCGGTGGAAATCCTCGGCCTCGGGCATGAAGTCGATGATCTCGACGCTGCCCGATGCGCAGGTCATCACGGTGGACAGCACCATGGTGTCCCCCAGGTAGCACCGCTCGACGCGGTCGAACCCGTCGCGCGGCGCGATCTTCCAACGGCCGTTGTCCGCCGTGCCGACCAGGGCCGCGAAACACGCGCCCGCATCGAAACGCGGCAGGCACAGCCAGTCGATGGATCCGTCGCGGCCGACCAGCGCGGCCGTATGGGTGTCCCCGATCAGGGCATAGTCTTCGATCCGTTGGCCCGCCATGTACCCTCCCTGAAGACCGTGTCATCAGCCTGTTGCCGTTTCGGTTGGATAACCAACGCACGACGCATTCGGGAAGTGGCGCCTGAAAGGCACGGTTTTTCAGGTGTTTTCAACAAATCCGGACTTAACCTTCAGAATAGTATTCTCATGGCCGCCATCTGCGTTAATTATGCGCCCTCAAAGCTGCGGTGGTCGCGGCTCCCTATGGAGAACTCTAGAATGGCCGTTTCAAAGACCGCCAAGGCGGCAATGGGTGACAAGGGCGAAGCCGGCAAGCGCTTCTTCAATGGCAAGGAAGTCCGTCCGGTGATGTACGTCGGCCGCCACGTCGGTCACGGCTCCTATGTTGCCGGCACCATCGACGGCAAGCTGGTCACCAACGAAACCGGCGTGCCCGTGAAGTTCAAGCAGATCGGTCGCGTGGTCTAAGGCCGGCTTTCAGCCGCCACTCGCGTTCCCAAAGAAAGGCGTGGCCGACCATCGTGTCGGGCGCGCCTTTTCTTTGTCTGGTGAGCGGCCAGGATCTGGGGAGTGGCCAGGAACCTATGGCATCCGGACACGCCAAAGGCCGGGCACGAGGCCCGGCCTTTGAACGGTATTCAGGGCTGCAAAGCAGCCTGAGGGATCAGGCGGGCGTAGAGCCGCCAGCTTCGGTCATGATCTGCTCGCGGGCGAGCGCCATCATTTTTTCGAGCTTGATCTCCAGGCGACCCTTGGTCATGTCGACCTCGTGATCCTCCAGATCCTTGAGAACCTTGGCGATGACACCTTCGTCACCATGGTGCTCCAGGTCGGCTGCCACAACCTGACGGGCATAGGCTTCGGCGCCACCGCCTGCCATGCCCATGGTTTCAGCAGCCCAAAGGCCCAGCAGCCTGTTTCGGCGGGCCCGAGCACGAAACTCCAGCTCCTGATCGAGCTGGAATTTTGCCTCGAAGGCCTTTTCGCGGTCGTGGAAGGCGTCGGCCATGGTGCGTGTTCCCAACGGTCCCTGACTATGATCTATAACATGGTGCCCGGAAGCCGGGCGCGAAAGCGGCATCGTTATAACCGCAGCACCCCCCGAGTTGCACCTTATTTTTACACCATCGCATGGAAAACCCCATGCCTCCACAGCGGACTACCCATATAGGCGGTGCGCTTTACCCACCGCAAGACAGTGGAGCCTCCACCAATGTGTACCCTGATTCTCCTCCGTCGTCCCGGACACGCTTGGCCTGTCATAGTGGGCGCGAATCGTGACGAGATGGCGGATCGGCCATGGACTCCCCCAGGCCGCCACTGGCCTGATCGGGCCGACGTGATCGCTGGGCGGGACGATCTGGCCGGGGGAACCTGGCTTGGACTGAACGACTCCGGCGTGATGGCGGGAATCCTCAACCGCTTTGGCACCTTGGGGCCGCAGCAGGGCAAACGGTCGCGCGGCGAACTGGTGCTGGAGGCACTGGATCACGCCGATGCGGCCGACGCCGCCGATGCCCTGCGCGACCTCGATCCCACGGCATACCGGCCCTTCAACATGCTGGTGGCGGATAACCGGGACGCGTTCTGGGTGCGCCATGCCGGGCCGCCAGCACGGAGCGTGGAGGTTTTCCCGCTGCCCGAGGGCCTGTCCATGCTGACCGCGTTCGATGTTGACGACGCAACGGCGGACCCCCGCATCGCCGTCCACCGGCCGCACTTTCTGGCCGCGCCCCCGCCCGACCCAGACTCCGAGTCGTGGGACGGCTGGAAGGCCGCTTTGGCGTCGCACGAGACAGGCGGCATCACAGGAAGCCGCACCACTGCCATGTGCTTTCAGAAGGACACCGGGTTCGGAACCCGCTCGTCGTCGCTGGTCGCCCTGCCCTCGCCGGAGCGGGCCAGAACGGCACCAGCGACGCGGCCCATATGGCTGTTCGCCGCCGGGCCGCCCGACCGGACGCCGTACCGCCCGGTCGATTGAAACCAGATCTCCTAGTAGACCTAGTGAAACGCTCGCGGTTGATGCAGCGGCACCACCGGCGCCCGTTCGACCGCCAGCACGCTGACCTCGACCTCGGGGTGGCGGTGGCGCAGAAGGGCCACGGCCACCGGATCGGTCAGCCATTGCGTGGTTGCCCCGACGTCGCAGCGGAACACGATGGCCGGGCGCAGGTCGAGCGGACTGACCACCTCAAGCTGTGCTCCGGCCCCGCTTGGTCGGGTCAGGATGGAGCGCCCTTCATAGGCCCTCCGGTTCATGACGTAGATATCGCGGCCCATGGCCATCCTCCCACCGGGCTCCCGCAAACGCGGCGCGTCTGAACGGGGCTCTTGTTGTTTCGGTAATATTATTATGGCGCACAGCGTGCGCGTTTTCAAGGCCGGAGACGCACAGCGTGCGCATTATTCTTGGCGTCACGCCCGAATCAGGGCATTATCCGGGCCATGCAGAACAGCCACTCAGACGCGCGGGTCATGACACCGAAGGATTTTCGACGCTGGCGCAAGGCGCTCAAGCTGTCCCAGAAGGACGCCGCCGAGGCGCTGGGGCTCAAGCGGCGCGTGGTGCAGTACTATGAAAAGGGCGAGCGCGACGGCGAAGCCATCGACATTCCCAAGACCGTGCGCCTGGCCTGCTTCGCCCTGACCCAGGGCGTCACCGACTACGACGGACCACGGGACCTGCCCAAGGACCTGCACTAAGGCGAACAGGGCGTTGTCGCCGGGCCGTTCCCCTGCTATAGGATGCCACCGGAATTCCCAAGGGGACGCGGAACGGTCCCGCGCAGCGCGCGGACCGCGTCTCGTCATTCTCGCAATCGGCGCGCAGCTTCGTTCTGGCGGCGCGCCATGGCCGGACGGCGCTTCATGGCACGACGCAGACAGATTTACGAAGGCAAGGCCAAGGTTCTTTTCGAAGGGCCCGAGCCCGGCACGCTCGTCCAGTATTTCAAGGACGACGCCACCGCGTTCAACAACAAGAAGAAGGGCACCATCACCGGCAAGGGGGTGCTCAACAACCGGATTTCGGAATTCCTGTTCCAGCGTCTGGGCGAAATCGGCATCCCGACCCACTTCGTGCGCCGCCTCAACATGCGCGAGCAGTTGGTGCGCGAAGTCGAGATCGTGCCGATCGAGGTGGTCATCCGCAACGTCGCGGCCGGCTCCATCAGCCAGCGTTTCGGCATCCCCGAAGGCACCGCGCTGCCCCGTTCCATCGTCGAATACTACTACAAGAACGACGAACTGAACGACCCGCTGGTGTCCGAGGAACACGTCACCGCGTTCGGCTGGGCGACCATTCAGGAGATCGACGAGATCCTGAGCATGTCGCTGCGCATCAACGATTTCCTCACCGGCCTGTTCCTGGGCATCGGCATCCGCTTGATCGACTTCAAGCTGGAATACGGCCGCCTGTACCACGACACCGGCGAAATCCAGATCGTGCTGGCCGACGAGATCAGCCCCGACAACTGCCGCCTGTGGGACTCCAAGTCCGGCGAAAAGATGGACAAGGACCGCTTCCGCCGCGACATGGGCGGGGTGGAAGAAGCCTATCAGGAAGTCGCCCGCCGCCTGGGCATCCTCCTCGAAGGCGGCCCCCGCGACATGCAGGGCCCGTCCACGATGCAATAAGGTAGCAAGGGGGCCATCGAGCCCCCTTCTCCCTCTTTCGTTTTCAGGAGTTTTCCGCCGTGAAAGCCAAAGTCCACGTCACCCTCAAGAACGGCGTCCTCGACCCCCAGGGCAAGGCCGTGCAGCACGCCCTCGCCGCGCTCAACTTCGGTGGAGTCGACGAGGTCCGTCAGGGCAAGTACATCGAACTCGACCTGACCGAAACCGACCCGGCCAAGGCCCGCGAGTCGGTCGAAAAGATGTGCCGCGAGCTGCTCGCCAACACCGTCATCGAGAACTACACGGTTGAGATCGAGGCTTAAGTTCAGCCTCTTTTGACCCTCCCGGAGAAAGCCCCCGCCGATGAAAGCCGCCGTCATCGTGTTCCCCGGCTCCAACTGCGACCGCGACGCCAAGGTCGCCGTCGAGCAGAGCCTGGGCAAGCCGCCGCTCATGCTGTGGCATCGTGACACCGACCTGCCCGCCGGCCTCGACCTGATCGTGGTGCCCGGCGGCTTTTCCTATGGGGATTATCTGCGCTGCGGGGCCATGGCCGCGCATTCGCCGATCATGCAGGCCGTCAAGAAGCGGGCCGATGAGGGCGCGCGGGTGCTGGGCATCTGCAACGGCTTCCAGATCCTGTGCGAAAGCGGGCTGCTGCCGGGCGCCCTGATGCGCAACGCCGACCTGAAGTTCATCTGCCGCGACGTCGACCTCACCGTCGACAACGCCGACACCGACTTCACCCGTGGCTACGAACAGGGCCAGACCGTCCGCGTGCCGGTGGCCCACCACGACGGTAATTACTTCGCCGACGCCGCCACCCTGGACCGCCTGGAGGGCGAAGGCCGCGTGGCGTTCCGCTACGTCACCAACCCCAACGGCAGCCAGCGCGACATCGCCGGCATCCTGTCCGAAAAGCGCAACGTGCTGGGCATGATGCCCCACCCGGAACGCCTGGCCGACGCCCGCCTGGGCGGCACCGACGGCAAGCCCATGTTCGATTCGCTGGTGGAGGCCCTGTCGTGAGCGAGATTACCCCCGAAGTCGTCGCCCAGCACGGCCTGAGCCAGGACGAGTACAAGCTCGTCCTCGAAATCATGGGCCGCGAGCCCAACCTGACCGAGCTTGGCATCTTCTCCGTCATGTGGTCGGAGCACTGCTCCTACAAGTCGTCGAAGAAGTGGCTCAAGACCCTGCCGACCACGGCGCCCTGGGTCATCTGCGGCCCCGGCGAGAACGCCGGCGTCATCGACATCGGCGACGGTCTGGCCGCCATCTTCAAGATGGAAAGCCACAACCACCCGTCCTTCATCGAGCCCTACCAGGGGGCTGCGACCGGCGTCGGCGGCATCCTGCGTGACGTGTTCACCATGGGCGCGCGGCCGGTCGCCAACCTCAACGCCCTGCGCTTCGGCAGCCCCGACCACCCCAAGACCCGCCACCTGATTTCCGGCGTGATCGCGGGCATCGGCGGCTACGGCAACTGCGTCGGCGTGCCGACCGTGGGCGGGGAGGTCAACTTCCACCCGTCCTACAACGGCAACATCCTGGTCAACGCCATGACCGTGGGCGTCGCCCAGCAGGACAAGATCTTCTATTCGGCTGCCGCCGGCATCGGCAACCCGGTCGTCTACGTGGGGTCCAAGACCGGCCGTGACGGCATCCACGGCGCCACCATGGCGTCCGCCGAGTTCAACGCCGACTCCGAGGAAAAGCGCCCCACCGTCCAGGTCGGCGACCCGTTCACCGAGAAGCTGCTGATCGAGGCCTGCCTCGAACTGATGGACACCGACGCCATCGTCGCCATCCAGGACATGGGCGCTGCCGGTCTGACCTCCTCCTCGTTCGAAATGGCGTCCAAGGGCGGCATGGGCGTGGAACTGGAGCTGGACAAGGTCCCCATGCGCGAAGCCGGCATGACCCCGTACGAGCTGATGCTCTCGGAGTCGCAGGAGCGCATGTTGATCGTGCTCAAGCCCGGCAAGGAAGACATGGCGCGGGCCATCTTCGAGAAGTGGGAACTGGACTTCGCCATCATCGGCACGCTGACCGACAGCGGCCGCATGGTGCTGAAGTGGCACGGCGAGGTGGTCGGCGACCTGCCCATCGACCCGCTGGCCGCCGCCTCGCCCGAGTACGACCGCCCGTGGATCGAAAGCCCCAAGCTGCCGGAAATCCAGGCCGCCGACGTGCCGGAAACCGACTGGACCGTGGCCCTGCCCACCCTGCTCGCCAGTCCCGACATCGCCAGCCGCCGCTGGATCTGGGAGCAGTACGACCACATGGTCATGGGCGACACCGTCCAACGCCCCGGTGGCGACGCCGCCGTGGTGCGCCTGCACGGCACCACCCGTGGCCTTGCCATGACCACCGACTGCACCCCGCGCTACGTCAAGGCCGACCCGGTCCAGGGCGGCCGTCAGGCCGTGGCCGAGGCATGGCGCAACATCACCGCCGTGGGCGGCCGCCCGCTGGCGATCACCGACAACATGAACTTCGGCAACCCGGAAAAGCCGCTGATCATGGGCCAGTTTGTCGGCTCCTGCCAGGGCATCTCCGAGGCCTGCGTGGCGCTGGACTTCCCGGTCGTGTCGGGCAACGTGTCGCTGTACAACGAGACCGCCGGCCAGGCCATCCTGCCGACCCCCGCCATCGGTGCCGTCGGCCTGCTCGACGACATCGACACCATGACCACCGTCGCCTTCAAGGCGCCGAGCGAGGCCATCGTGATGATCGGCCAGGGCGAGCGCTCCGGCTGGCTGGGCCAGTCCCTCTACCTGCGCGAAATCGCCGGCCGCGAGGAAGGCGCGCCGCCGCCGGTCGATCTGGCCCAGGAACGCACCACCGGCGACTTCGTGCGCGGCCTCATCACGGGCGGCGCCCTGTCCGCCGTGCATGACGTGTCCGACGGCGGCCTGCTGGTCGCGGTGGCGGAAATGGCCATGGCGTCGGGCATCGGAGCGACCCTGTCGGTCGATTTCGGCGGATCGTTGCACGCAGCGCTGTTCGGCGAGGACCAGGGGCGCTACATTGTAACCGTTCCGGAAAACGGTCTGGCCGATCTGCTGGGCAAGGCCGACGCGGTGGGTATTTCGGCCCGCACCATCGGCGTTACCGGCGGCCTCGCCATTGCCGTCAACGACCAGGCCGGCCCCACCGTGGCCGACCTGCGGAACGCGCACGAAGGCTGGCTGCCGTCCTACATGGCGGCCAACCTGGGTTAATATCAGGCTCCCCCAGCCAACCGCTCCGAGGAGACACCGACCATGGCGATGGAAGCCAGCGAGATCGAAAAGCTCATCAAGGAATCCTTCCCTGATGCCGACGTGACCATCGAAGACCTGCGCGGCGACGGCGACCACTACGCCGCCCTCGTGGTGTCCAAGGCGTTTGAAGGCAAAAGCCGGGTGCAGCAGCACCAGATGGTTTATGCCGCGCTGAAGGGCAAGATGGGCGGCGAACTCCACGCCCTGGCCCTACAGACCCAGGCGCCGGCATAAACCGCGCCCACAGGCATGTGACCAAAGCGGCGTCGGGCTTTCGTCCGGCGCCGTTTTTTTTGGTAGAGGTTCCGCTGGCGCGGACGGGCTCCCGCCCGAACCCGGCTGGAGCAGGCTCCAGACCTCCTTTTTATCTTCAAGAAAACAAGGGGTTCGGGGTCCCCCCGAGCGGGTGTGGGCGGCAGCCCACCTTAACCAACCATCGCTTCTGGGTATGACATGACCGCTCCCCCAAGCCCCCCACCTGATCCCGCCCGCACCCGTTCTGGCTTCATCGCCGCCGCTGCCGCTTGCGGCGTGTGGGGCGTGTCGCCGTTGTTCTTTCTGGCCCTGGCGATGGTGCCGCCGCACGAGGTGGTCGCCCACCGCATCGTATGGAGCGCCATTGCTGTCGGGGTGATTCTCGCCTTGCGCGGCCAGATGCCCGAGGTCATCGCCATCCTACGGCGTCCCAAGGCGCTGCTGGTCTTCGTCGGGTCGGCCTTGACCGTCACCCTAAACTGGTTGGTGTTCGTCCACGCCGTGACCACAGGGCAGACCTTGCAGGCCAGCCTGGGCTATTACGTCCTGCCGCTGGTCAGCGTGGTATTGGGCGCGGTGTTCCTCAAGGAGCGCTTCAGCCGCCGCCAGGGCGTAGCGCTGGGGTTGGTGGTGGCGGGCGTGGCGGTCCTGGTGGTCGGCCTGGGCACCGTGCCGTGGATATCGCTGGTCCTGTCCACGTCGTTCGCGATCTATGGCCTGCTGCGCAAGATTGCGCCGACCGAAAGCCTGGTCGGCCTGTTCGTCGAGACGTTGATCGTCCTGCCCTTTGCCTTCGCCTTCCTGGTCTGGATGGAGGCCGACGGCGTCGCCGCGTTCCCGCATCAGGGGGCGTACGTGGCGGCCATGCTGGTGATCGGCACGCCCGTGATGACCGCCCTGCCCCTGTTCCTGTACACGTTCGGGGCGCGGCGCCTGCGGCTGTCCACGGTGGGGCTGATGTTCTACCTCAACCCCACCATCCAGTTCCTGCTGGCGACGATTTTCCTGCGCGAGACGTTCACCACCGTCCATGCCATGACCTTTGGGCTGATCTGGGCGGGCATCATCGTTTATTCCTGGCCGCGCCGCCGAGCCCCTTGGCAAACAGAACCAACCGCGCGATATTGACGCACTCCCCCCGGCACCCCTATGTTTACCCGACGAGACACCTTGGTCTTTAGGGCCGAACGAGGATGTGCAAGCGCATCAGACCCAGTGAAAGGGGCGACGTTACATGAGTGACAATCCGGTTTTTTCCAAGATTCAGGCCGAACTCGACGAGAACCCCGTCGTGCTGTTCATGAAAGGCTCGCCGGCCTTCCCGCAGTGCGGCTTCTCCTCCGCCGTGGTGCAGGTGCTGACCCAGCTGGGCGTGAAGTTCAAGGGCGTCAACGTCCTTGAGAACGACGAAATCCGTCAGGGGATCAAAGACTTCGCCAACTGGCCGACCATCCCCCAGCTTTACGTCAAGGGCGAGTTCGTCGGCGGTTGCGACATCATCCGTGAAATGGCGGCCTCGGGCGAACTGGCCCAGATGCTGCGCGACAAGGACGTCAATATGATGAATGCCTGATCCCTTACGGGATCGGGGATGAATGCCTGATCCCTTGCGGGATTAAAGGCCAAAGGGGGAGCCGGCGCCGCGCGCGTGGGCTCCCCTTTTTCTTTGGCCGCAGGACTGCCCGCCTACTGCGCCTGGAGAGGCATCAGCGGCGACGGCGCGCTATCCCCTTGCGAGGTGGCCTCCTGCATGTCGCCGATGTAGTGCAGCACCTGATAACGCGGCACGGCGGCAACCTGAGCCCCCCCGGCGGCGACCATGCAGCGCCCGCCTTCGACGTGGCCGGCGAGCAGTTGCCCGCCCATCTCGACGCGACACACTTCGCGCGGCGGCCCGTTGGGGCGATATCCACCGATGCGGACAGAATACTCGGGCGGGCCTTCCCACCGGGGCAGTTCGCCGCCCTCATAGGTGACCCAGGCGACGCGGGACGGATCACCGACCACCACGGTGTATCCTGGCGACCGCTCCACGCTGCGCCCGATGACATGGAGGCAGGAGCCCGAGGCGTCGAGCATGCCGGGCACCCATTCGGCCCCCGACTGGGCCAAACAGATGGTTGGGCCAATAGCGCCGGACGTTGATAGAGACGTGGTTGGGGGCGTGCCCTCGGCCGCCGACAGCGCCCCCGGCGGCACCCAACCACCCGAGGCGAAGCGCATGGAGAATTCGCCCGGCGGATTTGGCTCGGCGTAACGGTAGTCCACCGCCATGATTTCCTTGCCGTTGAGGCCGAAATGGCAGCGGTCCAGGATGACCATGCCGGGATGCACGCCGCCCATGTGCTCGACCAGGCACAATACGCCCGGCTGACCCGACACCTGCCCCGCCACCAACCCCTTGCTTGGCTGTAGACCGGACCCTGGCGGCCAGCGCAGCCGCCACGGAGCGCCGGTCAGGACTTCGTAGTCGGGGAAACCAATCTCGGCGCCGCTGAGGGGGATCTGGCAGACCCCGTCAACCAGCTTGCCGACCCGCACACCGTCGTTGCGGACCCGGCAGACATAAATGGTGCGGCCAGCATCAACACCGGCTGGCATGGCGTCCTGTGGGATTTGCCCCAAGGTCGCCTGTTGCCACGCCAAACCCGGCACCTCGGCCGCCGCAACCTGCTGCCCCCGAGGCGCGGTCATGATGTCGCTTGCTTCCCCGGCCGGCACCACATCGACACGCTGGGCCTCCGCCGGGGCGCCCAGCAGGCCCAAAACACCCAGGCCAAACGCTCCTACGGCTGCGGCTGACATCGCTTTCATGACGGGTCCCTTCCGGTGTCTCTCCGCGACAGGAACGGACGAACCCGCCTTACCGCTCCCGAGAGCGGCAGAAAAAGAGGGAGCAGGCGGCACCTCTTTCGCCATAAGCAAAGGGCCGCCCCATCGGGACGGCACCCCATTCCATAAGAAAAGGGCCGCCCCGTCGGGGCGGCCCTGGTAACACCTCGCGCTGAAAACGATTAGCGCGAGTAGAATTCGATGACCAGATTCGGTTCCATCTGAACCGGGTACGGCACATCGGCCAGCTTCGGGGTGCGGAGGAAGCTGCCCTTCATGCCCTTGTGATCGACTTCGATGTAGTCGGGCACATCGCGCTCACCCAGGCTGACCGAGTCGAGCAGGATGGTGAGCTGCTTGGAGCGGTCACGCACCTCGACAACGTCGCCTTCCTTGATCATGAACGAAGGAATGTTCACGCGCTGACCGTTGACCTTGATGTGGCCGTGGTTGATGAACTGACGCGCGGCGAACGGGGTCGGCGCGAACTTCATGCGGTACACCACGGCGTCCAGGCGACGCTCCAGCAGGCCGATCAGGTTCTCGGAGGTGTCACCCTTGCGGCGGACGGCCTCGGCATAGTACTTGCGGAACGACTTTTCCGAAATGTTGGCGTAGTAGCCCTTCAGCTTCTGCTTGGCGGAAAGCTGGGTGCCGTAGTCGGACGGCTTCTTGCGGCGCTGGCCGTGCTGGCCGGGGCCGTATTCGCGCTTGTTGATCGGGGACTTGGCACGGCCCCACAGGTTCACGCCAAGACGGCGGTCAATTTTATGCTTGGCGGCAATACGCTTCGACATACTTCTTTATCCTTTGGTCAATGACCGTTGTTGTCCCGATAGTCCGACCCGGCAACATCCGGCGGCAGGGACCGTGGCAAAAGGGTGCATCCGGAAAAGGACACCCTCCACGGCCCGCGTTCTCGGGAATGGAGGCCGCATTATCGTCATGCGGCGAAGGATGTCAAACGCGAAAAGACACACTACATTACGGCCTGGACCAAAAAGGATTCGGAGGGAGGGAGGCCATGCCCATTACCGTCGACGTCAAGACGCTGCCGCCATTCACGGTAGCGTGCCTGCACCATGTGGGGTCGGTGAACGACATCGAAGGCGCGCTGCGCGACGCCCTCGCCCAGGCCAAGGCCCACGGCGTGCTCGGCGCCGACGCGCGGCCGGTGCGCCTGTGCAACGACGTGGGCCGCGCGACGGCCGCTGATCAGCGGCATTTTGACGCCGGGGTTGTCATCCCCGATGCCACGACCGACTGTGGCACGCTGCACCAGACCCAGGTCAGGGGCGGCCCCTATGCCGTCGCCCTGCACCGTGGCCCTTATGCGGGGGTCGGCAAGACCTACACCTGGCTGCTGGAAAACTGGCTGCCGGACAGCGGCTACGCCCTGCGCGGCGGCCCCAGCGTGGAGGTCTACCTCAACGACCCGGCGATCACGCCCGAGGCCGACCTGCTGACCGAAATCCGCCTGCCGCTGAGGTCCGCCGCATAGGGATCTAGCGCCGGACCACCACGCGGTCGAACGGCAGGCGGTTCTGCCAGCCGTGGCGGACCAGTTCGGGGTCGCGATGCTCTTCCTCGGGCCAGCCGAGGCAGAGGTAGCCGACGAACGCCCAGTCCTCGGGGATGTCGAGGGCGCGGGACACCACGCGGGGGTCGAGGATGGTGACGATCCCGACCCCCAGCCCCCACGCGCGGGCGGCCAGCGACAGGGTCTGGACGGCGGCGGCCACCGAATGCTGCAACGTCTCGGGCATGGTGCGGCGGCCCAGGCCGGCGCCTTCGAGCGGCACGGTGTCGCAATATACCGCGATCTGCACCGGCGCCCTGTCCAGCCCGGCCAGCTTGAGCGAAGTGTACAGGCGGGCCTTTTCGCCGTCGTAGGCGTGGAGGGCCTCGACGTTGCAGTCCTCAAAGCTGTTGCGCACCGCCGCGCGGCGGCCAGGGTCCTCAACCATCACGAACCGCCACGGCTGGCTGTTGCCAACCGAGGGCGCCAGCACCGCCAGATGCAACAGCTTGTCGATCAGCGCGGGGTCAACCGGGTCAGGCCGGAACCGGCGCACGTCGCGGCGCCATTCCAAAAGCGTAACGAACGCGGCACGAAACGCGTCGTCGAAAACGGGCGGAACGTCCGCGCTGGTCGGGCTCATGTCTTCCCCTGAGAATGACAGAAATCGTCATCCACGATCATACTCCACCGAAACCGTCCCGTCAGTCCCCGTTACTCGTCGGGCTCATCGAGCGTTCCCGGCGGTAATTCGTGGGGAACCTGCACGTTGCCGTTGCCGTCGCGGCCCGGCCGGTCGGGCCGGCGGCCCCAGCGCAGTTCCTTGACGATGCCGTGCAGGGTGCGGACCTCCTGGATGGACAGCCCGGCGCGGTTGAACACCGACCGGATGTTGCGGACCATGCCGGGACGCTTGTCGGGCACGCGCAGGAACCCGCAGTTGTCCAACTCGGCCTCCAGGTGCTTGTAGAAGGCTAGAAGCTCGGCCTGACTGGCCAGGGGCGAGGCCCGCTCGGCCGGTTGTTCGGGCGGCGTGGCGTCGGCTACGGTGAACAGTTCGTAACCGACCAGCAGCACGGCCTGGGCGAGGTTCAGCGAGCAGAACGACGGGTTGAGCGGCACCTCGATCACCGTGCCAGCCAGGGCCACGTCGTCATTCTCCAGGCCGGTGCGCTCGCGCCCGAACAGGATGCCGCAGGCCTCGGGGGGGCTGGCGGCCTGATGGATCAGCACCTCGGCCGCCGCGGCGCGCGGGGTCAGGATGCGCTTCATCATGTCGCGTCGCCGCGCCGTGGTGGCGTAGACGTGGTGGAGGTCGGCGATGGCCTCCTCGGTGCTGGAGAACACCCGCGCCGCATCCAGGATGGCGTCGGCCCCGGACGATGCGCGCATCGCCTTGATGCACAGGTGGTCTTCGCGCGGATTGACCAGCCGCAGGTCGCTCAGGGCGCAATTGCCCATGGCGCGGGCGGCGGTGCCGACATTCTCGGCCAGTTGCGGCTCGACCAGGATGATGGCCGGGCCACGCCCGAAACCCTGGGTGACGTCCTGCGGAATCAGCGGGCGGCCCCGCGTGCTGTCAGTACCCGCCACTGCCCGACTCCCGTGCGGGTTCCCCTTCCAGGCCCTTGCTCTTCAGTACCTCGCGGGCAACCACCAGGGCCTCGTCACGCGGCATTCCGGGCGTCAGGGCCGGATCATAGAGCAGCGCGGCGGCAAGCCGGCCCAGCGGATGAAAGTCCAGGGTCTTCTGCCGCTCACGGAATACTTCGGAGGCCCACTTGGCGTCGATGGTAAAGCCCATGGCGCGGGCCATGCCCTCGCCCAGGCAGATGTTGCGCCGACTGGGCGACAGGTCGCCGCGCAGCAGCAAGGTGACGTTGGCCAGCACCGGCGCATCAGCCCCCAGGACGACGCAGCCGTCGCGGGCGCTGCTGAGCGCCGTGACTCCGGCCGGCGGCACGCCGCCTTGCTCGATGAAGGCATCGACCTGTTCGCCTGGAACCATGATGATGCGCATGTTGGCGGCCTCGGCCGCAGCGGTCATGGACGGAGAGTCGAGGGCGAAATCAGTGGAGGCGACCACCGCGATGTCCAGATTGGCAAGACCGTCGTACATCAGCGCCATGCGCCGCACGCCATCCGACCACGGCGCTTCGGACGCCGCGACTTCCGGCGGGCTGCCGATCACGGCAACGCGTACCGGAGACGTCCAGCGCCGCACGTAGGGCAGTTGCCCCTTGGTGTTTTCACTGCTGGCAAAGGCGATGCGGTCGAACAGGCGCACCACGTCATCAACCGTCGGCGCATCGCGGCGTTCGGGCTGGGCCAGGAAAAACGACGCCACGAGGACGGCCACAAGGCCGACCACCGACACAACCAACACTTTCCAAAACATCGCTTTTGGTCCCGCTCGGGCTAGTTTTCTACTGGGACGTCGCACCGCTGCGGAACAGCTTGTACGTAATGGCATCACGCAACGCGTTGTACGAGGCATCGATAACGTTGCCCGACACCCCGACCGTGGTCCAGGTGTCGCCCGAGGGGTCGGTGCTCTCGATCATCACGCGGGTGACCGCCGCCGTCGCCGCCTCGGGCGTCAGGATGCGCACCTTGTAGTCAACCAGCTTGAGGTTGGCGAGTTGCGGATAGACCGGCACCAGGACCTTACGCAGGGCGGCATCCAGGGCGTTGACCGGGCCGTTGCCCTCGGCCACGGCCATCAGGGGCTCGCCGGCCAGGGTCAGCTTCACGGTCGCCTCGGACAGGGTGATAAGATCGCCCTTGGCGTTCCAGCGCCGTTCGTCGATCACCCTGAAGGCGTTCAGCTTGTAGTATTCCGGCACCTCGCCCAGGAAGGCACGGGCCAGCAATTCAAAGCTGGCCTCGGCCCCGTCATAGGCGTAGCCGCCGAATTCGCGCTGCTTGACCTCTTCGATCAGCTTGGCGACCGCCGGATCGCTCGGATCGACCTCCAGGCCGATCTCGCGGAAGCGGGCCAGAAAGTTGGACCGCCCGGCCTGATCGGACACCAGGATGCGGCGATGGTTGCCGACCAATTCGGGCACCACATGCTCGTAACAGCGCGGGTCCTTCTCGACAGCCGAGACGTGCAGCCCGCCCTTGTGCGCGAACGCCGCCTCGCCGACGTAGGCCGCATTGCGCGACGGCGGCCGGTTGAGGCGTTCGTCAAGCTGCCGGGACACCGCCGTCAGGCGGGTCAGATCGCCCGGCTTGAGCCCCGTTTCAAAGCCCATCTTGAGGACCAGCGTCGGGATGACCGACACCAGATTGGCGTTGCCGCACCGCTCGCCCAGGCCGTTCAGGGTGCCCTGGATCTGGCGTGCCCCGGCCCGAACGGCGGCCAAAGAGTTGGCCACGGCGTTTTCCGTGTCGTTGTGGCAGTGGATGCCGACATGGGTGCCCGGCACGACCTCGGTCACCTGGCCGACGATCTCCTCGATCTCATGCGGCAGGGTGCCGCCGTTGGTGTCACACAGCACCACCCACCGCGCCCCGGCCTCGTAAGCGGTGACGATGCAGCGGATGGCGTAGTCGGGATTGGCCTTGTAGCCGTCGAAGAAATGCTCGGCGTCGAACATCACTTCCTCGGCCCGCGTGCCGGCGTGGGAAATGCTGTCGGCAATCATGCGGACATTCTCGTCGATGTCCACCCCCAGCGCCGTGATGCACTGGAAATCCCACGACTTACCAACCAGGGTGACGACCGGAGTCGCCGCCTGCAACACCGCCTGGAGGCCCGGATCATTCTCGGCCGAGCGACCAGCCCGCCGGGTCATGCCAAAGGCGCAGAACTTCGCCCGCGTCAGCGTCGGCGGATCGCGGAAGAAGGCATCGTCAGTGTGATTGGCCCCCGGCCAGCCGCCTTCGACATAATCAATGCCAAGCGAGTCCAGCGCGTGCGCGATGGCGGTCTTGTCCGCCGCCGAGAAGTCCACGCCCTGCGTCTGCGCCCCGTCGCGCAGCGTGCTGTCGTACAGATAGACCCGCTTGTCGTTCATCGAAGTTTACCAGCTCCCAATTGCTGCAACCGCACCGTCACCGGCGCCCACCTCCGTCGAAGCTGCGCAGAATGCACCACCCAGCGCGCACGCTCAAGCGGCAAGCGCCCAAAATGTCCGTACTTACAGCGCCGCCATGCGTGCGCGCGTTTCGGTGAAGGCCCGCAAGGCGGGCGCGCCGTCTTCCTCGAAGCCCTCGGTGAAGGCGATGAAGTCGGCCGCCAGAACCGGCTTGGAGAAGTAGTAGCCCTGCACGACGCGGCAGCCGTTGGCGCGCAGGAACTCGATCTGCTCCAGGGTTTCCACCCCTTCGGCCACCAGCTTGAGGTCCAGCGAGCGGCCCATGGAAATGATGGCCTTGGTGATGGCCATGTCGTCCATGCTGTCGGGAATGTCGCGCACGAAAGACTGATCCACCTTCAGCGCGTCGATGGGAAACCGCTTGAGGTAGCTCAGCGACGAATACCCGGTGCCGAAGTCATCAATGGACAGCCGGATGCCCAGGCCCTTGAGCGCCCACAGAGCCTGAATGGTTTCGTCGGCGTTTTCGACCAGGGTGCTTTCGGTCAGCTCAAGCTCCAGGAGTTCCGAACTGATGCCCGAGCGGTCAAGGATCTCGGTGATGCGGGCGGTCAGGTCGGACTGGCGGAACTGGCGGGCCGACAAGTTCACCGCCACCGGCACGCACATCCGGCCACCGTCCAGCCAGCGCCCGATTTGGTTGCAGACCTCAGTCAGCACCCATTCGCCAATCGGCACGATCAGGCCGGTTTCCTCGGACACCGGGATGAACTCGGCCGGCGACACAAAGCCCAGGTCGGCGCTGTTCCAGCGCAACAGGGCCTCGGCCCCGACCACCTGGGCTGTTTCCAGGTCCACCTTGGGCTGGTAGACGACATACAACTCGTTGCGTTCGAGCGCGCGACGCAGGCCGTTCTCGATCTGCAAACGACGCACCATCACGTCCGACAGCTTTTCGGTATAGAACTGGAAGGTGTTGCGGCCCTGCTTCTTGGCGTGGTTCACCGCCGTGTCCACGTTGCGCATCAGGTTGGCGAAGTCATCTGCGTTGTCGGGATAGATGACGATGCCGATGGACCCCGACGTGAAGATCTCCCGGCCCTCGACCTCAAACGGCTGCGCCAGATGATCGAGCAGATGCGACGCCAGACGGGCGGCGTCCTGCAGGTCCTGGAGATTGTCCAGAATGACGGTGAATTCGTCACCGGCCATATGGGCGACGGTGTCGCCCGGCCGCACATAGGCCTCCAGCCGCTTGCCCACCGCCTGAAGCACCCGGTCACCGACCGAATGGCCGAGGCTGTCGTTGATGTGCTTGAAATGATCAAGGTCGATGAACAGCACGCCGATCATGTGGTCGTCGCGTTTCGCCCGGTTGAGCGCCTCCTCCAGGCGGTCGCGGAAGGCGGCGCGGTTGGGCAGCCCGGTCAGGTGGTCGCGAGTGGCCAGAAAGCGCAGCCGTTCCTCGGCCGCCTTGCGCTCCGAAATATCGCGCAGAACGCCGATGAACAGCCGCTGATCGGCAATACGCAGGGCCGAGAGCGCGAGGTCCAGCGGGAAGATGGAGCCGTCCTTGCGCCGCCCCTGCACTTCGCGGCCGCCGCCCATGACCTGGCTGACCCCGGTGCCGAGGAAGGCATCGACGTAGCTCTGGTGCGCGGCACCGTCATCCTCGGGCATCAGGAGGTTGACCGGCGCACCGACAACCTCGGCCGCCTTATAGCCAAATATCCGTTCGGCGGCGCGGTTGAACGTTTCGATGATGCCGCGTTCGTCGATGATCACCAGGCCATCGACCATGGTTTCCATGATGCGGCGCAGGCGTTCCTCACGTTGGATGATGGCGCGAGTGGCAAGCTGGCGCTCGGTCACGTCACGGGCGACCAGCAACACGGACTCTCCACCGTTCTCGCTCTGAAACTGCGTGGCGGCGATGTCGATATGGACTTCGCGGCCATCGACGCTGATCAGCTTCATGGGCACCCGGCCCTGCTCGGCGACCAGATGGCGCAGGCCCTCGCCGACGATGGGCTGATAGTCCGGGTGGACGAAGGACTCAAAGGCCCGCCCCACGCACGACTGCACCGGCTGCACCCCGACCATGGCGGCGCCGGCCGCGTTCATCAGGGTCACGATGCCGTCGCGGCACACACAGATAAGATCCGGCTGCAAGTCGATGAGCTGCCGCGAACCGCTTTCCAGGCGGGCCAGCCCCTCGAAACGGGCCGGCTCCATCAAATCCTCGACAATCTGCACCAACAGGTGGGCCGACGACGCGATGTCCTTCACATAGGCCCGGTACTGCGGGTGGTTCAACGGGCCAAGAAGCTCGTTCTCCATCAACTCGGCGAATCCGATGATGGAATTCAGCGGCGTCCGCACGCCGTGGCTCAGGGCCTCCAGCATATGGCTTTTGGTGCGGTCGGCCTGCTCGGCCTTGTCGCGCGCCTCGACCAGGGCGACTTCCTGGGCCTTGCGGCTGGTGATGTCGGACAGCGTGACGGCAACCCCGCCCTCCATCGGTGCGGCGGCGATGCGCAGCCACACCAGGGCACCGTCGCGCAGGATGCTGTGCTCCAGATCGAGCGTCCCCTGCCCGTCGGCAACGCGCCGCAGGCCGGCAAACACCGCCCCCTGCGCCAGGTCCGGCAGGGTCTCGCGCAGGCCGTGCCCGGCCAGATCGCGGGGCGACACGCCCAGCACAGGGCGGCACGCCGCGTTGCCCAGACGCCAGCGGAAATCAATCACCGCCCCGACTTCGTCACGCTCGGCCGTCAGCACGCCCGACGCCGCGTACATACTATTCAGCAGGCCTTCGAGGATGCCGCCTTCCGCGCCCAAGCCCTCGAACACGGCCCGTCGTTCAACGGCGTACAGCAGCGACCGGCGGAGACCGGCACCGCTGAGCTGGGTCTTGATGAGGTAGTCCTGGGCGCCGCTGCGCACCGCCTCCAACGCCATGTTCTCGTCGTTGAGGGCGGTCAGAACAACCATGGGCGTACCCGGCGCGGCGGCCAGCATGTGGCGTAGCGTGTCCAGACCTTCGGCCTCGGGCAGCGAAAGATCAAGCACGATGGCGTCGAAGGCGCGTTCCCTGACCGCTTGCGTGGCAGTGGTCAAATCGGCCCTGGTATGGACAGTGAAGCCGCCCGGACGCGTCTGGGTGAGGAGCCCCTCCACCAAACGTGCGAACACGTCGTTGTCCTCAACCAGCAAAATCTCAAGCATCAACCACGCCGATCATTCGTTGTCATGTCATCCTGCCGACTGGAAGGGCGGCAGAGGATGCAGGAACCGCACCGCAGCCGCCATACCCCTTTAGACAGTGTCGCCCCCCAGGGCCATATCTTCACTACACCAAAAGCTCTAGGCCTGTTGCAACAATTCTTCGTCCGGGCCATCATCCCGCAGGACATTTTCTTTGTCAGGCGAGGCATCAATGCTGCGGCTCATGATTGGCAACAAAGCCTACTCCTCCTGGTCCCTGCGTGGGTGGCTCGCGCTGCGCCACGCCGGAGTGACGTTCGACGAGATCGTCGTTCCCCTGCGGCAGCCGGACACCCGCGACCGCATCCTGGAATTCAGCCCGACCGGACAGGTGCCCTGCCTGCACGCTGGCGCAGTGGCGATCTGGGACAGCCTAGCGCTGATCGAATGGGCAGCCGAACAGGCCCCGCCCGGCCGCATGTGGCCGACCGACGCCCAGGCCCGCGCCGTCGCCCGCTCGGTCTCGGCCGAAATGCATGCCGGCTTTGCGCCGCTGCGCCGCGCCATGGGCATGAACGTACGCAAGCAACTCCACGGCAAGGGCTGGCCCACGGACCCGGCCGAGCGCGCCGCCGTCGAAGCCAACATTGACCGCATTCAGGACGTCTGGACCATGTGCCGCACCGACTATGGCGCCGGCGGGCCGTTCCTGTTCGGGGAATTTTCGGGCGCTGACTGCATGTACGCCCCGGTCGCCACGCGGTTCTGGACCTACGGCGTCAAGCTGAACCCGGCCTGCGCCGCCTACGTGGACGCCATCATGGACCACCCCCTGATGCGCGACTGGATCAACGCCGCGCATCAGGAACCCTGGGTGGTGGCGGATTACGAGCTGTAGGGCAAAAGCGGGCTCTGCCCGTACCCGCCAGGAGGCGCGGCCTCCTGGACCTCGGGAAATGGTAAGATTGGCCGCGCGCAGCGCATTAAATGTCGCGGTTTAACTGCCTGCGGCGCAAGAAGCGGACGGGACAAGCTAATGGGGTCAAGGGGCCATGCGGCCCTTTGCGGGCATGGGCAGAGCCCATCCTTCCCTTTCCCCGTCAGACGAGCCGTTCCGCCGCCTTTTTCCGGCCGATCAGGGGCAGCATGGCCGACATTTCCGGCCCATGGTCACGGCCCGTGAGGGCACGGCGCAAGGGCAGGAACAGGGCCTTGCCCTTGCGGCCGGTATCGGCCTTGAGGGTGTCGGTCCACGCCTTCCAGGTCCGGGCATCCCACGGCTCGGCCGGCAGCGCGGCGAGGGCCTGAGCCAGAAAGTCACGGTCCTCCTCAGCCGGGGCTTCGGGGTTGAACGCGCCATAAACGACGCCGTACCACTCCATCACGTCGGCCATCACGGTCAGGTTGCCGCGCACGGCCTCCCAGAACGCTTCGTCGGCGTGGTCACAACCCAGAGCGCGCAGGCGGGCCTGAGCCAGTTCCCACGACAGGGCGTGGATGATCTTTTGGTTCAGGCGTTCCAGATCGGCCGGATCAAAGCGCGGCGCCGACCGGCCGAAGCGGGTCATGTCGAAGTCCCGCACCAGATGGTCGATATCCTCGAACGGCTCGATGGGTTCGGACGTGCCCAGGCGGGCCAGCAGGGCGTTCACCGCCATCGGCTCCAGGCCCTGCTCGCGCAGATCGGCAAGGCTCAGGCTGCCCAGGCGCTTGGACAGACCCTTGCCGTCCGCATCGACCAGCAGCGGCAGATGGGCGAACTCCGGCGGCGTGGCACCCAGGGCCTCGAACAACTGGATCTGGACGGCGGTGTTGGTGACGTGGTCCTCACCCCGGATGACGTGGGTGATGCCCAGGTCGGCATCGTCCACGGCCGAGGGCAGCATGTACAGGAACGTGCCGTCCTCGCGGATGAGCACCGGGTCGGCCAGATGCGCGGCGTCATAGCGGCAGTCCCCGCGCACCATGTCGGTCCACGCGATAGTTCCCTCGGCCAGCTTAAACCGCCAGTGCGGCTTGCGGCCCTGGGTCTCCAGTATAATGCGGTCGGCCTCGGTCAGCTTGAGGGCGGAGCGGTCATAGATCGGCGGCAGGCCGCGTGCCCGCAGGCGGCGGCGCATGTATTCCAGATCCTCAGCCGATTCGTAGCAAGGATACAGGCGCCCGGCCATCATCAGGCGCTCGGCGGCGGCCTGATAGAGGTCGATGCGCTGCGACTGGAACACCTCCTCCTGCCAGCAGATGCCCAGCCAGTGCAGGTCGCGCAGGATGCCGTCCACATACTCCTGGCGCGACCGTTCCTGGTCGGTGTCGTCGAAGCGCAGCACCAGATTGGCGGGCTGCCCCCCGGCCAGCAGGAAGTTGGCCAGGGCAACGCGGGCGTTGCCGACGTGCAGCAGGCCGGTCGGCGACGGAGCAAAACGAAGAAGCATGTCTAGCGGGGCCCCACATAGGCGTTGGTGATCGGATAGCGGCGCTCGCGGCCAAACGACCGCAGGCCGATCTTGACCCCCGGCGGGGCCTGGCGGCGTTTGTATTCCGCGCGGTTGAGCAACGTCCAGACGCGTTCAACGGTGGCCTGCTCAAAGCCCTCGGCGACCAGTTCGTGAACCGCCTTCTGATACTCCACCAGCCCTTCGAGGATGGCGTCGAGCACCGGATAGGGCGGCAGGCTGTCCTCGTCCTTCTGGTCGGGGCGCAGTTCGGCGCTCGGCGGCTTGGTGATGACGCGGGTCGGCATGACCGCCCCGTCCGGCCCCAGGGCGCCAGCCGGTTTGTGGCCGTTGCGCCAGTCGCACAGGGCGAACACCATGGTCTTGTAGACGTCCTTCAGCACCGAATACCCGCCGCACATATCGCCATAGAGGGTGGCGTAGCCGACGCTCATTTCGGACTTGTTGCCGGTCGACAGGACCATGTGGCCGAACTTGTTGGACAGGCCCATCAAGGTCACGCCACGGGCGCGCGACTGGATGTTTTCCTCGGTGATGCCGGGCGGCGTGCCGGCGAACTGCGGGGCCAGCATCTGGGCGAAGGCGTCCATGGCCGGGCCGATGTTGATTTCGTCCAGGCGGCACCCCAGCAGGCGGGCCACCTCGGCGGCGTCCTCCAGGCTTTCGCGCGAGGTGTAGGGCGACGGCATCATCACGCAATGGACCTTGTCGGCCCCCAGGGCATCGACCGCCACGGCGGCCGACAGCGCGCTGTCAATGCCACCCGACAGGCCCAGCAGCACGCCAGGGAAACCGTTCTTGGTCACATAATCCTTAAGGCCCAGGACCATGGCCTGATAGACCGACTCGCAGGCATCCTCGGGCGCGGCAATGGCGGCCGGCTGGCAGCGCAAGACGCCATCGGCGCCGCGCTCCCATGTCGTGTAGGTGACGCAGGGCCGCCACGTCGGTGCGGCATGGCAAAGCTGGAACGCGGAGTCGAGCACGAACGACGCCCCATCGAACACCAGTTCGTCCTGACCGCCGACCTGGTTGACGTAGACCAGCGGCAGCCCGGTTTCCTGCACCCGCCCGACCGCATGGGCCATGCGCTGGTCGGCCTTGCGGACCTCGAACGGCGAGCCGTTGGCGACCACCAGGATCTCGGCCCCCGTCTCGGCCAGGGTTTCGGCCACGTCGGGGAACCACATGTCCTCGCACACCATGACGCCCAGGCGCACGCCACCGACCTCGACCGGGCCGGGGATGCGGCCGGGGGTGAATACGCGGGCCTCGTCGAACACACCGTAGTTGGGCAGGTGGTGCTTGAGGATGGTCCCCTTGATGCGCCCCTCGGCCAGCACCAGCACGGCGTTGTGGGTGCTGTCCCCCACCCGCCACGGCGTGCCCAGCACAATGGCCGGTCCCCCGTCAGCCGTCTCGGCAGCCAGTTCGGCCACCGCGTCGGCGCAACGGGCCAGGAACGACGCCCGGTACACAAGATCCTCGGGCGGATAGCCGCTGAGGACCAGTTCCGGCGTGACCACCACGGCGGCCCCGGCAGCGGCAGCCTCGGCCCGCGCGGCGCGCACCTTGGCGGCATTGCCGGTAACGTCACCGACGACGGGATTGAGTTGGGCTAGCGAAAGTATGAAGGACTCGGCCATGATGCGGCGCCTGCGCTGGGAACATCCAGCGAAGCTATGAGGCGGGCGGGCCGGTGTCAACGCGCCGCACCATCGCCCCTGCAAAGTCTCTGCCGCGACGCAACCGCCCCGCAACCGTTGCAAGCGGCGTAAAGCTGGCGGATAGTAACCCTAGGGGCTTAAGACCAGGGGCAGACTTGGGGGCGAAATGACCATGAGCGAGGCGACCACAACGCCCGCCGGCTGCGAGTACCAGACGGACGGGGATTGCCCCATCGACATGAGCCACGCGCTCATCATGGAGTTCGTGCGCGGCCTGGAGGAAGAGGCGGCGCGCAACGAGGGACGGCTGGACGTCGCCGCCCTGCGGGCGCGGGCCGATGCCTTTTTGGCCCGTCACCGCTCGGCCGCGCAGCCGCCGGAGTTCTGCCTGCGCCTGCACAACGCCCTGGTGTGGGACGAGCGGCGGCGCCACCCGTTCGAGCGCCTGCTGGTCAAGCGCTTCGCCCATCTGCTGCCGGCCCGCTCGGGCGATGACGGCGTGCACGACGGGGCGGTGCTGTCGCGCCGCCTGATCCCCGGCCTGATGGTTGCCGTGGTGACCATGATCGGCTTTGACGCCTATCACGAGGCCGAAGAGCGGACCCGCGTCCATGTCGCCCGGCTCCGCGCCGCCGGCGCCCTGCCGGTGGACTGGGAGAGCGTCGCCCACCAGCCCGACATCGTCCTGCTGATGGACAAGGTCCTGGCCACCATCGCCGGCCATTTCGAACACTTTGACAAGCGGGTGCAGTGGCTGATCAGCGTCATCAACAGCCACCTCGGCCCACGCCCGCCAGAGGACGGCTCCATGGTCTGGGCCATGGGTCCGCGCAAGGCCGTGGCCCTGCTCGGCGCCCTGTACCGCGAACCGCGCCGCCGCCTGCGCGACAACCCGGCAGGCCTGGAAGCCGAAGTCGGTCCCAACGGCATGGCGGCATTGATCGCCCTGCACGCGGCGCTGAACGCGGCGGAGGAACGGGCGGGTTAGAGAAGTGAAGTGGGGGACACAGAGGACACAGAGAAGTCACAGAGGGCACCGAGAGAACGAGGATACGGCGCCGCAGGCGGATAAATCCTCACATAAGCTTTGATGCGCTGCGCGCGGGCCTCTGCTCCGCACTCTCTGTGTTCTCTGTGCCTTCCTCTGTGTCCTCTGTGATTCCCCGCTTCACTTCCTTCCCTAGTCCTTAGGCTTTATCAAAAACTCCCGCCCGACCTTCACGCGCGAAACGCCGTCGTAGGCGATGACGTCGGCGGTGGCGTAGGTTTCACCCCAGTTGGACGGCAGATAGGACCCCGTGCCGATGACGTCGATAGGGGCGCGGGCGACCGCCATGACCTTGCATTTGCCGGGCGAGAAGCCCGAAGACGCGACGATCCGTGCGGCCGGGAACCCGGCGGCATCAAGCTGTTCGCGGACGTGCCAGATGGCAGCGGCCGAGACACCGGTGCCGATCAGGTGGCGCAACTCGGTTTCGGTGCGATAGCCCCGGATGGCCTGGGGCGCGTGGCGGTCCAGAACGTCATACGATGCCTGGGTGTCCAGCCCCTCCAAAAACCGGCCGCCGTGGGTGTCCAGGCGGAAGGCCAACCGGCCCTGCGCCGCCAAGTCGGGGAAGGCGCGGCAGACCTCCAGGGAATCAGTGACCTCCTGCCCGAAGTAGTCGGCCAGTACGGTCATGTCCTGATCGGGGAAGGTGTCGTGGAACATCTGGGCGGCCCGCAGGGTGGACCCGGCGTAGCCAATCAGGGCGTGCGGCATGGTGCCCTTGCCCTCGCCCTGCCCAAAGAAATGGGCGGTGGCGTCGGTGGCATTGCCGATGAAGCCGAGCGCGCCGTTCGACGCCCGCGCCGCCTGCGATCCGACCGAGGCGGCGTAGGCCATCAGTTCGGCCATTTCCGTCCCGGCGCAGTGGCGGGAGTCCATGGCCAGGAACGCGACGTGCGGCAACTCCTCGCACATGGCATAGGCGTTGTAGGCCGCGACACAGGCCGCGCCGATCTTTTGCAGCAGAATGGTTTCAAGTTCGACCAACTGGACGAACGACCCGGTAATGCGCAACATCGGGTCTCCGGCACCGATCCAGGCCCCGTCGTCGTAGCACACCTCGACCTCGAACGACGTGCCCCGCGCCGTCGCCATGGCGGCTAGCCACTCGCGGGCCAGACGGGTGGCGGCCAGGACCGGGCGGCGCATGAACACCGCATAGGTCACTTGGCAATCGCCGAACCGTTCGACCACCGCGCGGGTGCGCCGAAAGTAGGTATCCGTCCAGGCGGGAAGGCTGCCGGCTGGCGGCCAAACATCATTGGCGGTCATTCGGCTCCCCTCCCCCCTGTTTAATCGTGCCTTAACCGGCGGCGGCAGCGGCGGCGGCCTGGACGCCCCGTTCTTTCTTGAGCGCCTCGGCCATCAAAAAGGCCAGTTCCAGCGCCTGGTTGGCGTTCAAGCGCGGGTCGCAGAAGGTGTGGTAGGCGTCGCCCAGACGGGCCTCGGTGATGGCCTGCGAGCCACCGATGCACTCGGTGACGTCGCGCCCGGTCAGTTCAAAGTGAACGCCGCCGGCATGGGTGCCCTCAGCCTTGTGGACCGCGAAGAAGGCCTTGACCTCCTGAAGGATGCGGTCAAAGGACCGGGTCTTGAAGCCGCTCGCCGTCTTGACCGTGTTGGCGTGCATGGGGTCGCACGACCACACCACCTTACGGCCCTCGCGCTCGATGGCGCGGATGAGGCCGGGCAGCTTGGCGCCGATGGTTTCGGCACCCATGCGGGTGATGACGGTCAGGCGGCCGGCTTCGTTGGCCGGGTTCAGGGCGTCGCACAGGCGCAGCAGCTCGTCGGCCGTCATGCCGGGACCGGCCTTGACGCCGACCGGGTTGCCGACGCCGCGCAGGAACTCGACGTGCGCCTCGTCGGGCTCGCGGGTGCGCTCGCCGATCCACAGCATGTGGGCTGAACAGCAATACCACTCGCCGGTCGTCGAATCGACGCGGGTCAGGGCTTCCTCGTAGGGCAGCAGCAGGGCTTCGTGCGAGGTGTAGAACGCCGTCTTGCGGATCTGCGGCACGCGATCTCCGGTCAGGCCGCAGGCTTCCATGAAGCCCAGGGTTTCCTGGATGCGGTCGGCCATTTCCTGGTACTTGGCGGCCTGGGCGCTGCCGTTGACGAAGCCCAGGGTCCACTGGTGGACCTTGTGCAGGTCGGCATAACCACCCTCGGCAAAGGCGCGCAGCAGGTTGAGCGTGGCGGCCGACTGGTTGTAGCCCCGGATCATGCGGTCCGGGTCGGGGATGCGGGCCTCGGCGGTGAACTCGGGGCCGTTGACGATGTCGCCCCGGTAGCTGGGCAGCTCGACGCCGTTTTCGACCTCGGTCGGAGCGGAGCGCGGCTTGGCGAACTGACCGGCCATACGGCCCACCTTGACCACCGGACAGGCGGCGCCGAACGTCAGCACCACGGCCATCTGCAACAGCACCCGGAAGGTGTCGCGGATGTTGTCGGCGCGGAAATCAGCAAAGCTCTCAGCACAGTCGCCGCCCTGCAAGGCAAATGCCTTGCCCTCGGCCACCTCGGCCAGAGCCTTCTTGAGGCTACGCGCCTCGCCGGCAAATACCAGCGGCGGCATCATGCGCAGGGTTTCCTCAACCGACGCCAGCTTGGCGGCGTCCGGATACTCGGGCACCTGGCGGATCGGCTTGCTTCTCCAGCTATCGGGCGTCCACTTACCGGCCATGGTGTAATCCTCAAGAAATGTGCTTTACGCGACGGAAGACAAAACTTGTACGCCGCAGTGCGGCGCGATGCAACAGCCCGAAACCTCAAATCCGGGTGCGGGGCGACCTCGGCGCCATCAGGCACAGCACCGTTCCCACCGCCAGCGCAGCGGCGGCGGCCAGCAACGGCGCGTCGAAGGACTGGCGCGGCCCGAACAGGGCGGCAGCGACCAACGGCCCGATGATCTGGCCGACCCCATAGGATGCCGTCATGGCGGCCAGGATGTTGAACTTGAGGCCGCCCGATACGGCACGGGCGGCCAGCATGGCGATGGTCACAGTGCCGACGAACGACCCGCCGACCATCAAGGCCGAAAACAGCAGCGCCACCGGGTGCAGCGTCATGGCCGGCAGGGCAACGCCGATGACCTGGACCCCCAGGTTCACCGCCATGGCCCGCCGGGTGCCCAAACTGCGATGCAGGGCGTGCCAGAAGAAGCACGACGGCACCGCGCCGACCCCAAACACCGCCCACAGGTGAACCGGGTTGATGCCGCCCAGCGCGCCCTGGGCAATCAGGGGCAGATAGGTCGCGGTGATGATGTAGCCGAACGCCGCCAGCCCATAAGCCGCGATCAGGACCACTGGCCCCAGGCGGTCACCCGGCGCCTCGGGACCGGGTCGGGGTCCTCCCCCGGCATGATCGGGCGAGCGCAGCCGCAGCCAGGACAGCCCGACCAGGACCGTCGCGGCGGCGGCCAGCACCAGCCACGCCTGCCAACTAGCGGCGCCCTGCCAGTCGGCCGCCACCACCAGTTCGGCCGACAGGCTGATGCCCACCCCGACGCCGGCAAACAACAACGGCGCCCCGGACGAGAATCCCACCGCCTGAAGCAGCCAGACCGAGGACGCGATCATCACCACCGCGCTCGCCACCCCGGCCAGGAACCGCACCACGGCCAATCCCACCGGCGAAATCGGCAGCGCCATGGCGGCCAGCAGCAAAACGGTCGCCACCAGCCCCCAGCGTGTCAGGCTGGCCGACGTGTCCGCGTTGACCCGCGCCATGCCCAGCGCGCCGACCAGATAGCCGGCATAGTTGGCCGATGCCGCCATGGACCCGCCGCCGATGCCGAAGATGCCATCCTCGATCATCATCGGGTACAGGGCGGTAAAGGCGAACCGGCCGAAGCCCATGGCGACAGCCAGGGCAAGCGCGGCGGCCAGGGCATCGATAATCAAAGCCCTGGTCGAGTGGGGATCTGTCACGCGCTTCTACTCGGTGTGTTCAGGACAGGGATCGGGCACCGGGTTGCGCATGGTGACGAACTCCTCGGCCGCCGTGGGATGGATGCCGACGGTGGCGTCGAACTGCTGCTTGGTCAGCCCGGCCTTCACGGCGATGCCGATGCCCTGGATGATCTCCGGGGCGTCGATGCCGACCATGTGGGCACCCACCACGCGCTGACTGTCGCGGTCCACGATCAGCTTCATGAGGGTCTTTTCCTCGCGGCCCGACAGCGTGTACTTCATGGGCTTGAAGCGCGACAGGTAGACGTCCACCGGCCCCTTGAGGCGGGCCTCATGCTCGGGCAGGCCGACCGACCCGATGGGCGGCTGGCTGAACACGGCGGCCGGTATGTTGGCGTGGTCCATGGAGATCGGATTGTTGTTGAACTCCGTCTCTGCGAAGCAACGGCCTTCGTTGAGAGCGACCGGCGTCAGGTTCACCCGGTCGGTCACATCGCCGATGGCCCAGATGCTCGGCACCGTGGTGCGCGACCATTCGTCCACCTTGATCGCCCCGGAACGCGGGTGAAGCTCCACCCCGGCCTCCTCCAGCCCCAGGCCCTTGACGTTGGGCGCCCGGCCGGTGGCGTACATGATGGCGCCGCAATGCTGTTCGGTGCCGTCGTCAGTGAGGATGGAATAACGGCCCTCGTCCACCTTCTCGATGCTGCGGACCTGGCATTCGCGGCGGATCTTGATGCCTTTGCGGGTCAGTTCATGGGCGAGGTCCGTGCGGACGTCGGCATCGAAGCCGCGCAGGATGTTGTCGCCGCGCACGATGATGGTGGTATCGACCCCCAGGGCATTAAAGATCCCGGCGAATTCCACGGCGATGTAGCCGCCGCCGACAATCACGATCTCCTTGGGCAACTCCGGCAGGTCCAGCGCCTCGTTCGACGTGATGGCGTGCTCGATGCCGGGGATCTTGGGCAGGCTGGGCCAGCCGCCGACCGCCACCAGGATGCGTTCGGCGGTGATCTTGCGCCCGCCGACATCCACGGTATGGGCGTCGACGACGGTGCCCCGGCCCTCGATCAACTCGACGTTGTTGTCGCGCAGGATCCGCTTGTAGATGCCTTCAAGGCGGTCCAGTTCGCGGTCCTTGTTGCCGATCAGCACCTTCCAGTCGAACGATACCTGGCCGACGGTCCAGCCATAGCCCTTGGCGTCCTCGATATCCTCGGCGAAGTGCGCCCCGTAGATCAGCAGCTTCTTGGGCACGCAGCCGCGCATGACGCAGGTCCCGCCGACGCGGGAGTCCTCGATCACCGCCACCTTGGCGCCATAGCCCCCGGCCAGCCGCGAGGCGCGCACCCCGCCGGACCCGGCGCCGATGGTGATCAGGTCGTAATCATAGGTGCCCATGTAACTCTCTCTCCCTCAAATCCCGCCCATGCACAGATATTTGATCTCCAGGAAGTCCTCCATGCCGTACTTGGAGCCCTCGCGGCCGATGCCGGATTCCTTGACCCCGCCGAACGGCGCGACTTCCGTAGAGATGATGCCTTCGTTGATGCCGACGATGCCGTACTCCAGCCCCTCGGACACCCGCCAGATGCGGCCGATGTCGCGGGAATAGAAGTAGGCGGCGAGGCCGAACTCGGTGGCGTTGGCCAGGGCGATGGCCTCCGCCTCCGTCTCGAAGCGGTACAGCGGGGCGACCGGGCCGAAGATCTCCTCGCGCGCCATGGTCATGTCCTGGGTGACGCCGGTCACGATGGTCGGCTCGAAGAACGTGCCGCCCAGCGCGTGGCGCTTGCCGCCGGTCACCACCTTGGCGCCCTTGCCGGTGGCGTCTGCTAGTAGACGCTCGACTTTGGCCACGGCGGCCTCGTTGATGAGCGGCCCGGTGGTGACACCGTCGTCGGTTCCCACGCCGACCTTCAGCCCGGCCACCGCCTTGCCGAGCTTTTCGGCAAAGGCGTCATAAACCCCCGCCTGCACATACAGCCGGTTGGCGCACACACAGGTCTGGCCGGCGTTGCGGTACTTGGACGCCATGGCCCCGGCCACGGCGGCATCCAGGTCGGCATCGTCGAACACCAGGAACGGCGCGTTGCCGCCCAGTTCCAGGGACACCTTCTTGACCGTATCGGCGCACTGCTTCATCAGCAGCTTGCCGACCGCCGTCGAGCCGGTGAACGACACCTTGCGCACGATGGGGTTGCCGGTCAGTTCGGCCCCGACCTCGGCGGTATTGGCGCGGCTGGTGGTGACGACGTTCAGGACGCCGGCCGGGAAGCCGGCCTTTTCGGCCAGCCACGCCAGGGCCAGGGCGGAGAGTGGCGTATCCTCGGCCGGCTTGATGACCACCGGGCAACCGGCGGCCAGGGCCGGCGCGCACTTGCGGGTAATCATCGCAATCGGAAAATTCCACGGCGTGATGGCGGCGACCACGCCAATCGGCTCCTTCAGCACGACGATGCGCTTGTCGGGGCCGTGGCTGGGGATGACGTCGCCATAGACGCGCTTGGCTTCCTCGGCGAACCATTCGATAAAGGAGGCGCCATAAACGACCTCGCCCCGCGCCTCGGCCAGGGGCTTGCCCTGTTCGGCGGTCATCAGGCGGGCCAGATCCTCGCCATGCTGATTGATGAGGGTGAACCACGCCCGCAGCAGGTTGGCGCGCTCCTTGGCGGTCTTCTTGCGCCACGCGGGCCAGGCGGCGTTGGCGGCCTCGATGGCGCGACGGGCGTCGGCGGTGCCCATGTCGGGAACGCTGCCCAGGATCTCGCCGTCGGCCGGGTTTTTCACCTCGAACGTGCCGTGCGACGCGGCGTTACACCATGCGCCATCAACAAAGGCCTGGGACCGCAGAAGGTCGAGGGTGTCGAGGCCGATGGTGGCGGGGCCGGGGGCTGCGACGGTGGTCATGGGTGAAACTCTCCTCCCGAGAGACAGTAGATTATAACTATTCCAAACCAGCAAACCATCCCTTTGACGCATCAGCGGCCACAGGTCCAGCGTTTAATGCGGAACCGACTTGGAGTTGCCCCATCATGCCACGGCGACAGGACCTTGAGGAAGCCGCCCGTCATGCCGTTGCCAACGGTTCACCGTTACGCCGCCACCTGATCCTGGCTGGCGGCTGGAGTTTTGTCGTCCTGGGACTGGCCGGGTTGGTGCTGCCGTTCCTGCAAGGCATCCTGTTCCTGATTATCGGCCTGATGATGCTATCGAGCCAAAGCCCATGGGCCGCCCGCCACCTGCAACGCGTGCTCGACGCCCATCCGGCGGCCAACCGGGCGCACGCCAGGGCCGAGCGCAACCTGCGTCGCCTGCGCGCCCGCCACCGGCTGTTCCTGCGCCGCTGCAAGTCACGGCAGCATCATAAATCCTTGTAACGGGACTCGCGCTCGGCCGGCGCCGTTGCCTCCGGGTCGTCGCGGAAACCCCTGAGAAAATCCTCCAGCTTGTCGATCTGATCGCGCAGCCACGGCTTGGCCTGCTCGTACCCCGCTTCAGCCTCGCATTTGGCCCGGCTGGCGGCGCAGCGCGTGGTACAGCCGGCCTGTGCGCTTTCGCTGTCGTGGCGCTCCGTGCAGGTATCGACACAGGTCCCATAGGCACGGGCGCAGGTCTCAAGGGTCGGCGACTCCGCCCCGGCGGAGGCTGAAAATGCGAGGCCGGCGGCAAGAAACAGGGCGAGCGGCAAGCGCGGCATGGAAACCTCTTTCATCAAAAACGCGGAACCAGCTCCTAATGTAGAGCCTGCTGCCGGGCGATCCACCCCCTTCCCGCCCAAGCCACCCCCAAGGGTGGCTTACGTAAGGCGGCGGTGTCGTCCATACTGGCCGCCCCACGTAAGCCAGACCGGACCTTGACATGCCCTTCAGCCCTGACCCGACCCTTCCCGCCCTGCTGTTCGACCTCGACGGCACCCTGGTCCACAGCGTGCCCGACCTGCGGGTGGCCGCCAACAAGCTGCTGGCCGAGGACGGCCGACGCGCCCTCGACGACGACGAGGTGCAGGCCATGGTCGGCAACGGCGTACGGAAGCTGGTCGAGCGCGCCTATCGGGCAACCGGGGATGAGCCCCCCTCTGACGCCGCCCTGGATGCCCTGGTGCCACGCTTCATGGTCCACTACGACGCCCATCCGGCCGACCTCACGCGGCCGTTCGACGGCCTGTTGCCGGTCCTCGAAAGCCTGCGCGCCGCCGGCCACCGCATGGGCGTGTGCACCAACAAGCCCGAGGGCGCCGCCCGCGCCATCCTGGAGCAGCTTTCCCTGGCGCCGTTCTTTGACGCGGTGATCGGCGGCGGCTCCACCCCGCACCTCAAGCCGCACCCCGAGCCGGTGCTGGCCGCCATGCGCCTGATGGGCACCGGTACGCATGACACGATCTTTGTGGGTGATAGCGAAAACGACGTGGGTGCCGCCCGCGCCGCCGGACTGCGCGTGGTCTGCCTGTCCTTCGGCTACCGCCATTGCGCGGCCGAGGATCTGGGCGGTGACGTGCTGATTGACCACTTCCGCGACCTTCCGGCCGCCCTTGCGAAGATCACCGACAGAGCCGTCGAAAAAGCATAAGGTGGGTGTTGACACCCCTCCGCCGGACCATTATACAACGGCCTCCCACGTTGACGGGAACCGCCGTATCGGGCGGGAACGAAAAGATGGGCGCGTAGCTCAGCGGGAGAGCACACCCTTCACACGGGTGGGGTCACAGGTTCAATCCCTGTCGCGCCCACCATCTTTTCAGAGGCCTAAGACGAAAAAGCGGCGCCCGCAAGCGCCGCTTTTCGCTTTTTCGCGCCGCTGGAGAGACTTCCGTCGAGCGGCGCGACCTCATCCCCCACCGCTACGGCGCCGCCCTGACGACAACGGCGGTCAGGTCGTCCGGCAGTTCGCGGGGGGCCGCGGCGCGGAATTCCGCCAGCAAGACCTCGGGGCTGGCCGAGCGGTCGGCCCGTGCGAGCATGGCGGCAAGACCCTCCTCACCGAGCGGCGCGCCGCTGCTCAAGGGGGTCTCGGTCAGGGCGTCGCTGTAGAGGAACAGGGTGCTGCCGTCCCCGAAAGCGCAATGCCGGTTGTCGTGGCGGGCACCGGCCAGGATGCCCAGCGGCAGCCCGCTGCCATCCAGCGCCACGCCGTCAAGCAGGGGATCGGGCGCTCCGGCGGCGGCGTAGACCAAGGTTTCCGCCTGCCGGTCGATGACGCCATAGAACATGGTGGCGAACTGGCCGCGCGGCAGGACGCGGACCAGCAGGTCGTTCAGATGCTCCAGGTACCCGGCCGGGTCGTTGGGGTCCGGCGGATGGTCGGCCATCAGGGCATGCAGCCGAAACACGTTGAGCGCCGCGCTCACGCCATGGCCGGAAAAGTCGATGGTGAACAGGCCCAGTTGCCCGCCACCCAGCCGGTGCACGCCCCACAGGTCGCCACCGATCTCCGACGATGGTTCGAACACCGCCTCGACCGACAGGCCCAGCGTGGCGCGGATCTCGGCCAGTACGGCGGGGGACGGCAGAATGGCCTCCTGCATGGCGCGGGCGGCCTTGAGTTCGGTCGTCATGCGCTGCTGGCTGTCGCGCAGGGAGCGGACCAGCAAGCGGTTCTCCAGGTGCACCCGTGCGCGGGCCAGGAACTCCCGCGCGTTGATCGGCTTTACCACCAGATCGCTGGCCCCCATGTCGAACACCTGGGCCCGTTCGTCAGCGCCGTCCAGCGCCGTCTGCACCAGGATGGGCATGTCGTCCATGGTCGGGTCGGCGCGCAACCGGCGGCACACCTCAAAGCCATCCATGCCCGGCATCATGAGGTCGAGCACGAGCAGGTCGGGGCGATGCTCCAGGGCCATGGCGAGGCCTTCCTCGCCGCCGGGCGCTTGCAGAATCTCCCCGGTGCCCGCCGCCTTCAACAGCACTTCCACCAGCGCCCGGTTGGCGGCGTGGTCGTCCACCACCAAAATCCGGGCCGGGCGGAAGACCGCTTCGCGGGTCATGGCGAACATCATGGGACGATCGCCCCGACTTGGAACTCCATCCTCAGGCAGCGCCCATCGGCCAGAACCTCCACCATGTCGGCCAGACTGCGGATGAGCATCAACCCGCGCCCGGAGCACGTCGAAGCGGTCGGCATGGCCGGTTCGGCCGGTGGTGTGTAGCCCGGCCCCTCGTCGATGACGGACACCGTCAGACGGTCACCCCGCCAGTTGGCGTGAACGTGGACGGATCGGTTGCCGAACCATGGGTCGTCGAGACGCTGCCCCAAAAGGTGCGCGTACTCCGTCTGCCCGGCCACCGTGCCGCGCAGACTGCTGTCGAGTTCGAGGTTACCATGCTGGACGGCGTTGGCGATCGCCTCGTGCAGGGCGATCTCGATTGCGCCAGCGTCGAGATCGTGCAGCCCGCCGCGTGCCAGCAGGACGGCGCACAGGTCGACCGCCACCGGTTGGCGCATCGCCTCACGGGTTGAATACACCACGGTCAGATGGCCTGCGGCGACGCTGTTCATGGCCGGCCCGTCCTTCTTTTGTCAGACCGCCAACCCTAACCCTCCATAACCGCATCCTCACCCCCGGCATCCGCAGGGGGAGCGTTTCATCAAAAGGCGTAGACGAACCCCAAAAGATGATGCTGGTGCAGCGAATGCCGGTCTGCCCGCTGCCCAGGATTGTGTCCATCATGTGTCCACTCAGCAAGGAGACGACGCCATGGGCGACACCCCCCTCATTTTCAACGGACGCCAGACCATCGAAGGCGTCGAGGACGCCCGGCAACGGCTGCTCGACGCCCTCGCGGCCGGTCCCCTTCTCACCGTCGAGTGCAGCGCGGTCGAAGACGCCGACGCGGCCTTCCTGCAACTCCTTGTCGCGGCCAGCCTGAGCGCCCGCAGCGCCGGGGGACGACTGGCGCTGTTGGGCGCCGCCACCGGCCCCGTGGCCGACCGCATTGCCGCCGCCGGCCTCACCCAGGCCCTGTCCACCCAAGAACCCGGAGAGCGCCCGTGAGCAAGATCATCATGAGTGTCGACGACAGCCCCAGCATCCGCCAGTTGGTGTGCATGACGCTGGAAGGCGCGGGCTACCGCACCATGACCGCCGTCGATGGCAAGGACGCGCTCGACAAGCTGTCGGCCACCACGGTCGATATGGTCATCGCCGACCTCAACATGCCCAACATGGACGGCATCGAGCTGACCCGGCAACTCCGCACCAAGACGGCGTTCCGCTTCACCCCGATCATCTTGCTGACCACCGAATCCCAGGCCGAGAAAAAGCAGCAGGGGAAAGAGGCCGGGGCCACCGGATGGATCGTCAAGCCATTCCAGCAGGATCAACTGCTCGCCGTCATCCGCAAGGTGCTCGGCTAAACGGCTAAAGCGGGAGACGCGCGATGCAGATGAGCCCGGACCCGGCCGACACCTTCCGCCAGGAAGCGGCCGAACTTCTTGAACAACTGGAGGCAACGCTGCTCGACCTGGAGGGCGCGCCGGAAAACCACGCCCTGGTCGATCAGGCATTCCGCGCGTTGCACACCATCAAGGGGTCTGGCGGCATGTTCGGCTTTGATGCCGTCGCCGCCTTCACCCACCGGCTGGAAACCGCGTTCGAGGCGGTGCGCAGCGGGCGACGCCCGGCCACCCCGGCGCTCATCACGCTAACCCTGTCGTCCCTGGACCACATCCGCAGCCTGATCGTTTCGCCGGACACCGCCGAGCCGTCCATCGGCGCTGCCCTGCTGGCCGCCCTGGCCGACTTGGATGGTCCGGTTGCGGCCGCCCCTCTGGTCGTTGAAGCAAAGGCTGACGTGCCCCCCCTGCCCCTCAAAACCACAACGGGCGGCACCCTGTCGCGGTGGACCGTGCGGTTCCGCCTAGCCGAAAACGTCATGTCGTTCGGCACCAATCCGCTGCTGCTGCTCAAGGAGTTGCGCGATCTGGCCGGAGACGGCAGGCGCTGTACCGTCACCGCCCTGACCGACCGCGTGCCGCTGCTGGAGGACCTTGACCCTTTCGCCCTGCATGTCGCCTGGGAGGTCGATCTTGTGACCGCCCACGAACAAGCGGACATCGAGGACGTCTTCATCTTCGTGGCCGACGACGCGCAGATCGAGATCACGCGCCACGAGGAGGAGAAGGCGATCGCGCAGACCACCCAGCCGGTCGCCTCCGTGATCGCCGCCCTCACCCCGGCCGCCCCCCCTCAGGCTGCGCGCCCCTCCCCTCCGTCAGCCCCCGAGGGCGCCGGCAGCATCCGGGTCCAAGCCGAACGACTGGACAGCCTGATGGATCAGGTCGGCGAACTGGTCATCGCCCAGGCCCGCCTGCGCCAGTTGTCGCTGGGCGGCGACCCGGCGCTTTTATCGGTGGTCGAGGAGGTCGAACGGCTGGTGTCCGACCTGCGCGACACCACCATGAGCATCCGCATGTTGCCCATCGGCACCCTGTTCGGGCGCTTCCGGCGCGTGGTCCGCGACCTGTCCCAGGCGCTGGGCAAGGAGGTCATGCTGACCACCGAGGGCGAGGATACCGAACTCGACAAGACGGTCATCGAGAGCCTCAACGACCCGCTGGTCCACCTTATCCGCAACTCCATCGACCACGGTCTGGAGACGGCCGAGGAACGCCGCGCGGCCGGCAAGTCCGGGGCAGGCACGGTCCATCTGTCGGCCGTCCACGCCGGTGCCCAGGTGCTGATTACCGTGTCCGACGACGGGCGCGGCATGAACCGCGAGGCCATCCGCGCCAAGGCCGAGGAACGCGGCCTGATCGCACCCGGCGCTGAAGTACCAGACAGCGAGCTATTGGGGCTGGTGTTCGAGGCCGGATTCTCCACCGCCGCCGTGGTCAGCGATGTGTCCGGGCGTGGGGTCGGCATGGATGTCGTCCGCCAGACCGTGGACGCCCTGCGCGGCAGCCTGATGGTCGACAGCCCGCCCGGTCGCGGCGCGTCGGTCACATTGCGGCTGCCCCTGACCCTGGCCATCATCGACGGTCTGCTGGTCCAGGTCAGCGGCGGCCAGTACGTCATTCCGCTGGCGGCTGTCGAGGAATGCGTCGATCTGACGCCGGCCGAGGACGCCCGCTGGACCCGCCGCAACTTCCTCAACCTGCGCGGCGACCTCGTGCCGTTCCTGCGGATGCGCGACCTGTTCGGCGTACCCGAGCGGCCGGAAGGATTTCAGAAGGTGGTCATTGTCACCAGCGGCGGCATGCGTGTCGGGCTGGTGGTGGACCATGTCATCGGCCAGTACCAAACGGTCATCAAGTCGCTGAGCCGCCTGCTGGACGAAGCCAACCAGTTCTCGGGCGCCACCATCCTTGGTGACGGTTCCGTGGCTCTCATTCTTGACGTTGCACACCTGATCGACTTCGCCCAGGCCCTTGAGGCCGAGCGCAAGGCGTCCTGACGATCATCACTCTTGCGCCCGAACGGGCTGAAGCCAATCACCGGGGGAGACACCCGAAATGCGCATCACCATCAAGACGAAACTGGCTGTTGGGTTTGGCATTCTCATGGCCATGACGGCCGGCGTTTCGGCCACCGGGATCATGTCGTTGAGCGGCATGAACGACCGCCTCGACGCACTCGTGGCGGACAGCGTGCCCGAGGTTCAGACGGCGGTCGAACTACAGACCAAGCTGCAAAACATCGCGCGGTCGTCCCTCGACCTCATCCTGGCCGACGACGAGGCGACCCAGGTCCGCTTCCACAAGATGATCGGAACCGCGCGCGACGGAGTCCAAGCAGACTCCAAAACGCTGACGACCTTGACCCAGGACAAGGCCAGCGTACAGGCCTTCGACACCGCATGGGGCGAGTTCAAGATCTTGCAGGACGAGGTCATGCGCCTGGCCGAAACGCGCACCAACGTCCGCGCGGAAGAACTTTCGTCCGGCACCGGACGCCAAGTCCGGGATCAGGCTTACGCGGTTCTGCAAAAGATTTCCCAGCAGGCCGAAAGTCGCGCTGACCAAACGTCCCTGCTGCTGTCCGAGCGGATGCGCCGCGATATGCTGCAAATGGTCATCGCCGAAAAGAACACCATCCTTGCGACCACGGACGATGAGATCAAAAGGAACCTCGCCGACGCGGCCAAGGCCGAGGCCGAAGTCCGCGAGCAAGTCACCGAGCTTGAACGCTCGTTCATCGGCGGCACCCTGGTTCAGGACTTCCGCACCAGCTTTGACTCCTTCGCCAAGATTCATCACGACGTCATGGACCTCGGTCAGATGAACAACGGCACACGGGCCGCGGCCATGATGACTGGCGACGTGGCGGCGTCCCTCGGCCGAGCCGAAGAGGCGCTGAACCGCATCGTGACGGCATCCCGCGCCAGCATGGCCGCCGACAGCGTGATCAGCACGGAACACTACGAGAGTGCCCGCACCATCCTGCTCGGCCTGTTGATTGGTTCGGTGGTCATCGGCGTCAGCATCGCGCTGTGGGTCGCGCTCAGTATCTCGCGCGGATTGGCCCGCTCCGGTGCCTTGGCTCAGTCGGTGGCCGAGGGCGACCTGACCCGCAGCGTGGACTACGCCGCCAACGACGAAATTGGCGACCTGATCGGCCACCTCAACGAAATGGTCCACCGCCTGCGCGGCGTGGTTGCCGACGTGGCCTCGGCGGCGTCCAACGTCGCGGCGGGCAGCGAAGAACTCAGCAGCACATCCGAACAGATGTCCCAGGGTGCCACGGAACAGGCCTCGGCGGCCGAGGAAGCCTCGTCGTCCATGGAGGAAATGGCGTCGAACATCCGCCAGAGCGCCGAGAACGCCAGCGAGACCGAGAAGATTGCCAACCGTTCGGCCGCTGACGCCGAAGCCAGCGGCACCGCCGTCGGCCAGGCCGTGGGCGCCATGCGCACCATCGCCGCCAAGATCACCATTGTTCAAGAAATTGCCCGTCAGACCGACCTTCTGGCGCTCAACGCGGCCATCGAAGCGGCCCGCGCCGGGGAACACGGCAAGGGGTTCGCCGTGGTCGCCTCCGAGGTCCGCAAGCTGGCCGAACGCAGCCAGACCGCAGCGGCCGAAATCGTGACCCTGGCCGGGGATACCGTCACCATCTCCGAAACCGCCGGTCAGATGCTTGAGAAGCTGGTTCCCGACATCCGCCGCACCGCGCAGCTCGTCGAGGAAATCAGTTCGGCCGCCCGCGAACAGAACATCGGCGCCGAACAGATCAACACCGCCATCCAGCAGCTCGATCAGGTCACCCAGCAGAACGCCGGGGCGTCCGAGGAAATGTCCAGCACGTCCGACGAGCTGGCCGCCCAGGCCGAGCAGATGCAGAGCGCGGTATCGTTCTTCCGCCTCGACGACGGCGTGCCCAAACCTGCCCCGTCCCGCCCGGCCGCCAAGCGTGCCCCGGCGCCCAAGCCGACGGGCAAGTCCCGGCCCACGGCATCGGCCGCCCCGCGCCTCGCCCATACGCCGGCCAAGAAGAACGGCGCCCTGTCCAAAGGGGTGTACCTGAACCTGGACGACGCAGCCGGGGAGGCCGACGATGCAGCCTTCGAGCGTTACTGAGCGGCAGGCGGGGCAGTCCAGCCCCGCCCCCCTTCACGTCCTGACCCTGGGCCTTGACCAGGAGGTTTTCGCCCTGGAGACGGAGCGGGTTCTTGAGGTCCTTGACGTGGTGGCCGTCACCACGGTGCCCAACGCCCGGCGCTTTATCCGAGGCCTCATCAACGTGCGGGGCCGCGTGGTCCCGGTTACCGACCTGCGCAGCAAGTTCGGCATGGGTGACGCGCCCACCACCCCGGACACCCGCATCATCGTCATTGAGGTGGTGCTGCGCGGGCAACTGTCCACGGTGGGCATCCTCGCCGACCGGGTCTATGAGGTGGCCGAGTTGCCCCATGCCTCGCTGGAGGAAACGCCGCGCCTGGGCATGACGTGGCGGCCGGAGTTCATCAAGTCCATCGGCAAGCGCGGCGACGGGTTCGTCATCGTGCTGGACATCGAAAAGGTGTTCGCCTCCGAGGAGGCCCCAATCTCCAGTCCCGCCGGCTCGTAAAGGAGACGACCATGAACGCTCCCGCATCCGCCCCCACTGGCGCCCCCACTTCCCGCTTTGCCGCCCCCGACAGCGGCACCCAGTACGTGACCCTGGGAATCGGCGACGAGGTGTTCGCCCTGCCGGTCGAGCAGGTGCGGGAGGTCATCGATCTGTGCCCGTTCACCCGCGTACCCAACGCACCGCGCGCCCTGCGTGGCATGATCGACGTGCGCGGACACGGCGTTCCGGTCATCGACATGCGCCAGAAACTAGGCCTCAGCCCGGCCGAGCCGACGCCGCACACCCGCATCGTGGTCATGGATGCCACTCTCGACGGGCGATCCCTGGTGATCGGCGCACTGACCGACCGGGTGTACGAGGTCACGGTGCTGGACGACTGCGGAACCGAACCGCCGCCTGACATCGGCATCGGCTGGGACAGCGGGTTCATTCGCGGCATCGGTCGGCGCGGCGCGGGCTTTGTCATCATCCTGGACCTTGCCCGCGTGCTGTCATCGGACGAGGTCGCCCTACTAGGATCGGCACGATGATGATGGGCCGCACTCCCCGACCCGACGACATCCACGCCAGCATGGCGCCCGACCACCTGACCGAGCGGGACTACGCCCAGCTTGCCGAGATCGTCGAGCGTCACGCCGGGATCAAGATGCCGGTCGGCAAGCGCCTCATGGTGGAGGGCCGCTTGCGCCGCCGCGCGCGGGCGCTTGGGCTGCCGTCGCTCAACGCCTATTGCCACTATCTGTTCGGGCAAGGCGGCCTGGACGACGAGTTCCAGCAGGTGGTTGACGCCATCACCACCAACAAGACCGACTTCTTCCGCGAACCCATCCACTTCGAGCGTCTGGTCGATACCATCATTCCCGACCTTCTGGACAGCACCGGGGCCGGGCGGAGCCGACCGCTGGACGTGTGGAGCGCGGCGTGCTCCAGCGGCCCGGAGCCCTACACCCTGGCGATGGTGCTGAGCGATGTCGCGGCCGAGCGGCCAGGCTTCCGGTTCTCCATCGGGGCCAGCGACATCTCCCACGACATCCTCCAGGCCGCCGCCCGCGCCGTTTATCCCGAACAGATGATCGAGCCGGTGCCCCAGGACATGCGCCGCCGCTACTTGCTGCGGTCGCGCGACCAGGAACGGCCAACGGTGCGCATCTGCCCTGAACTGCGCCAACAGGTCACATTTCGGGACTTCAACCTGCTGACCAAGGGCAGCCCGTGGCAGCGGCCGATGGACGTCATCTTCTGCCGCAACGTGCTGATCTACTTTTCGCCGGAAACCCAACAAGCGGTATTGGCAAACCTGTGCGACAGCCTGCGCAGCGGTGGATACCTGCTGGTCGGACATTCCGAGTCCCTCAACAACCTCGATCTGCCCGTGACGCCGGTGGGTCCGGCCATGTATCGGCGAAAGTGAGCCAGCCATGACTGAACCGCGTTCGCCCCCTGGAGCCAAGATCAAGGTCCTTGTGGTCGATGACTCCGCCACGGTACGCCAGGCCCTGTGCGACATCCTGAACGCCGAGCCCGACATCGAGGTGATCGGTACGGCGGGCGACCCTTACGCGGCGGCCCAGCGGATGCAGCACGACGTACCCGACGTCATCATGCTCGACATCGAGATGCCGCGCATGGACGGCATCACCTTTCTGCGCAAGCTGATGGAACAGCACCCCATCCCGGTGGTGATCTGTTCCTCGCTGCCGACCGAGGGATCCGACGCGCTGTTCCAGGCGCTGGAGGCCGGAGCCGTCAACGTCATCACCAAGCCGTCGCTGGGCAGCCGCCAGTTCTTCATGGAATCGCGCATCCGCATTTGCGATGCCGTGCGCGCCGCCGCCCAGTCCGATCCGCGCCGCCGCACCCGCGTTGCGCCCACCGTCAGGCCGCTGGTGGCGGAAAAGCTGACCGCCGACGCCATCCTGGCTGCCCCCACCCTCGGCGGGCCGGGCGTGCAGCGGACGGCGGACAAGGTGGTGTGCATCGGTGCCTCGACCGGCGGGACGGAATCCCTTCTGGCCGTCCTGCGCACGTTGCCGGTCGATGCCCCCGGAATCGTCATCGTCCAGCACATGCCCCAACACTTCACGGCCGCCTTCGCCCGCCGCCTGGATGGTCTGTGCGCCATCACGGTCAAGGAGGCCGTCACCGGCGACGTCGTCCGCCCAGGCCAAGCCCTGATCGCGCCGGGCAACCACCACATGCTGCTCAAACGGGCCGGATCGCGCTACACGGTCGAGGTGCGCGACGGCCCGCTGGTCAGCCGTCACCGCCCATCGGTCGACGTGCTGTTCCGCTCGGCCGCCCGCCATGCCGGCGGCAACGCAGTCGGCATCCTGATGACCGGCATGGGCGATGACGGGGCGCGGGGGCTTTTGGAGATGCGTCAGGCTGGCGCCATCACCGTCGCCCAGGATGAGGCCAGTTGCATCGTCTTTGGAATGCCGCGCGAGGCCATCCGGCTGGGCGCGGCGCAACACATCGTGTCCCTTGACCGCCTGGCCGGCACCCTGGTCGCCGCAGCGGCAAGCCTGAAGGAGGGCACAGCATGAATGCCACCCCGCGCCATCTAGCCACAGTCGGAGAAACCGCCGCCTGGATCCGCGTCATGGGCGACGTGTCCCGGCGTCTGGCCGCCGTGCGCGGCCCGTCCGAGGATATCTTCCTCGGCATGGGCCTGCGCCTGCGCGATGCCCAGAACACCGCCCGCGATCTGGTGGTCCTGGCCAACAGCCTGAACAGCCGGCTGGCCGAACCGGAGTTCCGGGCCGCCATCGCCAGCCTCGACGAAGCCGTCGCGGTGGTCGAGGTGCTGGACAGCCGCAAGGACGGGCGACGCGGCGTGCTGACCACCCTGGACGCCCGCGCCACCGCCATCCGCGCCAGCCTGACCAGCCTCGACCGTGTCCTGCGCCGCATCAAGGTGGTCGGCATGAACGCCCGCATCGAAGCCGCGCAGATGACCGACGGCGCGGGCTTTGACGTGTTCACACAGCAGGTCCTGGACCTTGTGAGCCATGGGCAGACGGTGGTGGCCGGTGCCCAGGCCGATATCGGACGGTTGGGTGCTGCGGTCAGCGGAGCCCTGGCCTCGCAGTCGGTCTTTGAAGCCAATCATCGGCGCCAGCTCAGCGCGGTGGCCGCCAACCTCGGCACGTCGGTCGCCCGGATGCGCGCGCGCGAGGCTCAGGCCCAGGTGGTGCTGGACGACCTGCCGACGCTGCTGGAGCGGGCGCGCGCCGCCATCGCGGCCATCGTCGGCGACCTTCAGATCGGCGACATGGTGCGCCAGCGCCTGGAGCACGTCGGCGAGGCGCTCGACGCCGGCAGCACCGCCCTGGCCGACGGCCCCGGAGCCCAGGGCGGCGAGCATATGGACAGCCTGCACAATAGGGTCCTGTGCAACGCGGTGTGCGAGTTGCAGGCCCGCCAGCTCGACAGCATCGGGGCCGATTTCCGGAAGCGCATCGGCAGTATCAGCACCGCCTGCGGCACCCTGGCCGCCACCCTTGAGGAAGCCCGCGAGCGCACCGAAAGCGTCTACTCCGGGGGCACCGACAGCGCCAGCGGCTCCACCTTCCTGATGAGCCTGGACCGCGAGTTGCACAGCGTGGGCACCGTCATCGCACACTACGACGCAGCACTGCACGACACCGACAGCGCGGTGACAGCGGTGCAGGGCCTGGTGATGACGATGACCGCCTCGATGCTCGCGCTGGACGATGTTGATGCCGAGATCAACGTGATCGGCCTCAACGCCTCCATCAAGTGCGGGAACCTGGGGTCGCGCGGACTGGCGCTGAACGTGGTGGCGCAGGAACTGCGCAGCTACGCCCGCCAGACCCGTACCCTGGCCGGCGCGATCGCGGTGCAACTGGCCGAGGTGTCGGCTGCGGCGACAGGCCTGGGCCGCTCGGGCGACGAAGCGTTCGAGCAACGGCTCGACGTCCTGCGCGGCCACCTCAACGGCACGGTCGAATACCTGGAGCATGGGGCAGGCGAAACCGCGTGGGTGCTGGCCCGCATCCAGGAAAAGGCGGCTCAGGTCGGCCGGTCGCTGCACACCACCCAGACTGACCTACAGGGGCAGACCGCAGCGGCGGCGACAATCTCGGAGGCCGGGCGCCAGGTGGCCGATTTCGCCGCCAGCATCGACCCCGGCCTCGCCCCCGCCGACCTGCGCCGCGCCCGCGAGGAGGTCCTGACCTTCATGAGCAGCCACTACACCATGGCCAGCGAACGCGACCTGCATGACATGCTCCTGGGCTGCACTCCGGCCCCCAAATCCCCCGCCGCGCCGACCGGCGAACCGGACCTGTCCGACTTCCTGTTCTGACCCCCTGAAGCGAGGGCACATCCCATGAAATTCTCCATCCGCCCGGCCGACAACATCATCGCGCTGGAAGGCCGCTTCACCTACGCCGACCACGACCTGTTCCGGGGCGTTCTCGACCACCTGGGGCGCCCTGGCCGGGGGCGGCCGGTGTTCGATCTGTCGCAGCTCACATTCATGGATTCCGCCGGGCTCGGCATGTTGCTGCTGGCCCGCGAGACGGCCGAGGCAAACGGCGCCGACCTTATCCTGCGCGGTGCGGCGGGGCCGGTCCTCCGGCTCCTGACCGCATCACGCTTCGAGACCATCTTCGCAGTAGAAACATAACCGCAAAAGTGCTGCCGGGAGGCCGCCGACATGAACCAGATATACCGCCCGCCATCCCTGCGCCAAGCCCGCATCCTGGTGACCAGCGACGATGCGTTGAACGCCCAAGCCACCCTGGCCCTGCTGCGCGGACTGGGGGTGCGCCAGGTCCTGGCCCTGCCGGATGGCAACGAGGTCGCACGGGTCATGGAAAGCTTCTCGCCCGACATGATCGTGATGGACCTCAACGAGACGTATCTCGACAGTTGGGAACTGTGCCGCCAGGTGCGCCAGACCGCCAACCGCGATGAACTTCCCGTCATCATCCAGACGGCCGAAGCCGATGCCGACGACAGGGCACGGGCCTTCGACCTGGGGGCCAATGACGTGGTCGCCAAGCCCCTGCGGCACCAGGACTTTGTGAAACGGGTCCGCCTGCACCTGGAAACCCGCTTCACCCTGCGCACGCTGCTGGACATGCGCGAGCGCCTGACCAACGAACTTGCCATGGCTGACGGGATGTTGCGCCATCTTCAGCCCTCCTCGCGCCTGCTGGCCGAGATCAGGGCTGCCACCGGCATCATGATCGAGGCCGAACTGCGGCCCGGCGCCACCCTCGGCGGCAACCTGTGGGGCGTGACACGGCTGGGCAGCCGCCGCGTCGGGCTGTACGTACTCGATTGTTCGGGGGGCGGCATCGTGGGCGCTCTGAACGTGTTCCGGCTGCACACCCTGATCGACAGGGCGCCTTACCCCGACGACGACGACCCGGCGGCATGGCTGGCCCACATCAACGGCCTGCTGGCACGCCTTCTGCCGACCGGCCAGTTCGCGACACTCCTGTTTGCAGTCCTTGACCCGGACACCCTCACGATGAACTATGCTTCGGCGGGAGCGCCAGGACCGATCTACGAAGGCGCGGATCTGGGCAGCAGTGGCGTTCCGTTGGGCATCCTGCGCAAGGCGGCCTTCACCAACCACCGGGCGACCGTGCAGCCGAACACTCCGGTGTTGCTGTGCAACGATGGCCTCGTGGATGCCGCGTCGGCGCTCGGCTGGTCGCTGGTGACGTCCGGGGCGGCGGGGGCAATGGGACGGCTGCCTGCGATGCCGACACCCACCAGGACCGGCGATCCGGCGGCCAACGACCTGACGGCGCTGACCATACGATTCGAGGCTGACCATACGGCGGACCCACGCCGGGGGGCCTGAAAACAGCGGCGCACCCGCGCCAAAGGGGCGGATGGCAAAGCATGGCCAAGCACAGGCGCACCATTCTGCTGCGCGACTTCTTCGTGGTGTTTCTTCCCCTGCTGATGGTCGGCGGGGCGGGAGGCGGCTATGTCGTCATGGCCCAGATCGAGGCCAGCCATCATGAACAGGAAATGCAGGCCCGCAGCGCGGTCACCATCGTCGCCGGCCATGTGCGCCGGTCTCTGCGCGGCTTTGTCGACGACGCCTTGCGGATCGACTCACAGGCCCTGCAAAACGACCACGCCGGAAGTCTGCAACGGCTGACGACCATGGCCTGGGGCCACGCCATCATCGTCATCCCGCCGGTCCCACACCCGCCAAAGGTCCCGAAGCCCGGTTCCCTGGCCGTGCCCGGCAGCGCGCCTACCCAAAGCATCCTACCCATCACCAGGATCAAGGAGCCATTTCAGTTCCGCCTGAATCATCCATCGCTGCCCCTGGGCGCGTTCCCCTTCGAGGTGCGTCTTGGGGGGCTGCTCGGCCATGCCAAAAGCATTCTACCAGCCGATCAGATGCTCAAGGTGATCATCGAACCGCTTGACGAAGTACAAAGCGGCAAGGATGAGTCGTTGCCGAACGGCGTGGAGAGTCAGGAAATTATCGACCTTGCGGCCACCCTGGCGCCGTTCCAGATGCCTCATCCTCATGTCCAGATGCGCCTGATGGCCCCGGTCGGACCGGCGGTACTCCGCTTCACCGGCAACCGCCTGCACCTGCCCGTCGCCGCCGCCCTCCTGCTGCTGCTGTCCCTGGCGTGGAGCATGTTGGCCGCCCGAGCGATGGCGGAGCGCCGCATGTTGCTGGCCGACATCGCGGATCGCACCCGCCGCTTCCAGGACTTCGCCGAGGTGGGCAGCGACTGGTATTGGGAAACCGGCCCGAACCACCATATCACCAGTATTGCCGGGAGTTTCCAGAACAGCCTGGGCATCGCTGAAGACGCCATTGTGGGCCAGCACTACCAGGACCTTCTGGCCCGGCACCTGCCGCGCGATCAACGCAAGGACCCCCAGGTGTGGACGATGTTCGCCGCCGTGGCCGAGCAACAGCAGCCATTCCGCCGCCTGACCATTCCGTGGTGCCACCCCGATGGTACGCAACGCATGATCGTCGCCAGCGGGCGGCCCATCTTTGGCTCCGACGGAGAGTTCCAGGGCTACCGCTGCACCTCCAACGACATCACCGAGCTTTCCGAGGCCCAGGAAGCGCTGCGCGTGGCGCGCGACGACGCCCTCCGGGCCGACCGGGCCAAGAGCGCCTTCGTTGCCGGAGTCAGCCACGACCTGCGCCAGCCGTTGCAGGCCTTGAGACTTTACACCGCCCTGCTCATCGAAGAACCCCTGAGCGCGGAAGCCCTTTCGCTGGCCCAAAAGGTGAAACTCACGGCCGAAGGGGCGGGCGAGCTGCTGACCCACCTGCTGGACCTCTCGCGCCTTGAAAACGGGGAGATTCTGCCCCAGACGTGCAGCATCCCCCTCAAGCCGTTTCTCGACCGCCTGGTCGATGAGATGGCTGGCCGGGCGGAGATAAAGGGCCTGTCGATCGGGATCATCTGCGCTGACCGCTGGGCGACGAGCGACCCGGCCCTGCTGGAGAGGGTGCTGCGCAACTTGGTGTCCAACGCCATCAACTACACCCGGCAGGGCGGCGTCCTGGTGACCGTGCGGCCGCGCGGCGACAGACATCTGGTCCAGGTCTGGGACACCGGCACGGGCATCCCCGAAGACGAGTTGGACAACATTTTTGACGACTACCGCCGGGGCTCCCTGGCTGAAGGCGAGGGTACGGGTCTGGGTCTGGCCGTTGTCCGCCGGGCCGTCAAGCTGCTTGGACAGCACATCAAGGTGCGGTCCCGCGTCGGCAGTGGGACCGTATTCTCCCTGCTGCTTCCCGCCGCCATCCCCGCTCACAGCGTTGTCGCTGCGCCGACGGTCTTCGACCCGGAATGCTGCACCGACGGCACGGTTCTGGTGATCGACGACGATGCCGAGATTGCCCACGCCCTGGGCAGGATTCTGGAGAAGAACGGCCTGCACGCGGTCAGCCTGACATCCCTGGGGGAGGTCGAAGCATGGTTGGCCGAAAAGCCCCGCCTGAGCGTCGTCGTCACCGACTTTCACCTGGGCGACGGGGTCAAGGGCTCCGACGTCATAACCCTGCTGCGCGACCACTTCAGCCGTCCCATCCCGGCAGTCGCCATCACGGCCGATGCCACGGCGGCGGCCGAGAAATTCGCCGGAACCGACGTGATCTGCCTGGCCAAGCCGGTGTCCGGCCGCCAGGTGGTCGATACCGTGCGGCGCCTGTGGGGCCGCACGCGCAGTGAATGTGTTTAGCCCTACATACCTTCGCGCAGCGCCCAGGCCGCCGCCTGGGTGCGATTCTGCACGCCGATCTTGCGGAAGATGTTGCGCAGATGGGTCTTCACAGTGATCTCGGTGAGGTCCAGGGCGCGGGCGATGTGCTTGTTAGTCGCGCCCTGCGCGATCATCGCCAGGATTTCCCGCTCACGGGCAGTCAGGTCCCCGCACCCGGTGGGCGGGCGGGCCATGGGCTCCTTCCGCTCGGCCAGTGCGGACGCCGGAAAATAGGTGCCGCCGCTGAGGATGAGACGCAGCGCGTGGACGATGGTTTCAGCATGCAGCGTCTTGGGCAGGAAACCACAGGCCCCGGACAACAGGACGCCGCGCACCGTTTCACTGGCGGTATCGCCGGAAAGGACGACGACCCGGGTCCTCACAAGCCGCTCGCACAGCGCGGCGACCGACGCTGCCCCCTCCATTCCCGGCATGCTGAGATCGAGCAAAAGGATATCGGGTTCGGCCACGTCGGCCGCCGCAAGCACATCGTCAAGCGAGGCGGCCTCAACCACCTGGACGTCATCGGCAACAGAGGCGATGAAAGGGCGCAGACCGTCCCTGACCATCGCGTGGTCGTCCGCAATCATGACTAACACTAAAGAAGGTCCAATCACCCCGCACTAACAAGTGCTCATGATACCTTTGCACACCCTCTGGTACAACACTTAGTCAGGCGAAAGCGGTCACGATGCAACACCGTCACCGGCCGGCTGAGACGGACAGAGATTGGTCAGAAACTGCTGGCTACAGGCGCTCCAGGAAAACCCGGCGGCATGCTCGCGGCAGGCTGTGCGGGACAGTGTGAGGGCCTGTAGGGCGGCGCGGCCCAAGTCTTCGTCCAGGCACCCGACCGGCGCCTGACCGACCACATCCAGCGGCCCCGGAACGGGGAAAGCCGCCACCGGCACGCCGCTGGCCAGGGCCTCCAACAGGACCAAGCCAAAGGTATCGGTACGGCTGGGAAAGACGAACACGTCGGCGTCGGCATAGTGATCGGCCAGATCGTCGCCGAACTTGGCACCCACAAAATGCGCCGTGGAATACCGCTGCTGCAAAGTGTCCCGCTGCGGACCATCGCCAACGACGACCTTCGAGCCGGGCAGGTCAAGGGCCAGAAAGGCCTCGATATTCTTTTCGACGGCAACGCGGCCGACGTACAGGAAGACGGGTCGGGGCAGGTCATAAACGGCGGGCCGACCCGGCCGGAACAACGTGGTATCGACACCACGGCTCCACCGCCGGATCCCCTGGTAGCCGAGCCCCTTGAGGTTGTCCTCGATACTCTGCGTCGCCACCATGACCGCCGAGGCCGGCGCATGAAAGCGGCGCATCACCGCGTTGGACCACGCCAGCGGCACCCCGAAGCGGGCCTGCACGTACTCGGGAAAGCGGGTGTGGTAGGCGGTGGTGAAGGGCAGCCCCTTGGCCAGACAATAGCTGCGCGCCGCCCATCCCAAAGGCCCCTCGGTGGCGATGTGGACGGCACAGGGGTGGCTCGCCTGAATGAGCTTTCCCATGCGCCGACGCGGAAACAGCGCCAGCGGGATTTCTGGATAGGATGGGCACGGCACGGTGCGGAAGTCGGCGGGGGAAATCACCTCCACCTGCTCGCCGATAGCCTCCAGTTCCTTCTTCAGCGTGGTCAGGGTCCGCACCACGCCATTGACCTGGGGCAGCCATGCGTCGGTGACGATCACGATGCGCATGACGCGGCCTCTGCCATCGACAGGCCGTTGGCGACCATGTCCGTCCAGTACAGGATCTCCATGCGGCCGTCGTGGTGCTCGACCAGCGCGGTGCAGCTTTCCACCCAATCGCCGCAGTTGGCGTAGAGGAAACCGTCCACGTCGCGCAGTTCGGCGTGATGGATGTGCCCACAGACGACGCCGTCCATGCCCCTCTGGCGCGCGGCATCCATGACCGCCCCCTCGTACTCGCCGATGAACTTGACCGCGTTCTTGACCTTGTGCTTGAGGTAGGCCGACAGGGACCAGTACGGATAGCCCAGGCGGCGCCGCACCTGATTGAAGCGGTGATTGACCACAAGAGCGGCCGTATACGCATGGTCCCCCAGCACGGCCAGCCAGCGGGCATAGCACACCACGCCGTCGAACTGGTCGCCATGGGTAGTCAACAACTTGCGGCCGTCAGGGGTCATGTGGATGGCCTCGTCGACCACCTCCACGGCGCCAAAGCTGTTGCCCAGGTAGCCACGGGCGAATTCATCATGGTTACCGGGAACATAGATGACGCGGGTCCCCTTGCGCGCCTTGCGCAACAGCTTCTGCACCACGTCGTTATGGTCCTGCGGCCAGTACCAACCGCGCTTCAGGCGCCACCCGTCGATAATGTCTCCGACCAGATACAGGGTGTCGCATTCGGTGGTGCGGAGGAATTCCAGAAGAAAGGCGGCGTTGCACCCCTTGGTACCCAGGTGGATATCGGAAATCCAGATTGCCCGGTAACGAGCGGCGAGGATTTCTGCAGCCATGAGTAAATTCCAGACCAGCCTCAGTCTTGTTTGTGATGCGGGAACTCCTGAAGCCGGTCAAATTAATGAATTGTGACCTGTTATTTTGCTGTAATAAAGAACATGGCGCTTCTGCCATAACCGAGCGAACCTGTGGCGAGCATGAACCCCTTCCTGCACTCCTCGACCGAGATCGACGCCGATCATCCGGCCGTTGCCGCCCTGGCCGCCAGGATTGCCGCCGGACAGGAGTCGCCAGTCGATATTGCGGCCGCGTGCTTTGCCTGGGTGCGCGATGAGATTTCCCACACGGCAGATCTCGGCCACGGCCCAGTGCCCTGCCGCGCCTCGGACGTGCTGACGGCCGGAACCGGTTTTTGCTTTGCCAAGAGCCACCTTCTGGCGGCGCTGCTGCGCGCCAACGGCATCCCCGCCGCGCTGTGCTACCAACGCCTGAGCATCGACGACGCCGGGCCACCGTTCACCCTGCACGGCATGGTGAGCGTCCTGCTGCCCGGCACCGGGTGGTATCGCTGCGATCCCAGGGGCAACAGGTTGGGCGGCAACAAGCCGGGGATCACGACCCGGTTCACGCCCCCGGTCGAACATCTGGCCTACACCCCCGCCCTGCCCGGCGAGGCCGACCTGCCCGACCTGCATGCAGCCCCCCTGCCCCAGGTCATCGCCGCCCTGAACCGCAACGCGACCGTCGCAGACTTGCTGAAGGATCTGCCGGACGTCTGAGGGCTACGCCGTCAGGGCCGCATGGCGTTCGGCCAGGGCTGCGTCCTGGTCGGCGTCCAGCACCTGGGAGAGGGCGGCGAGCAGGCCCATTTCCTCTTTCTGGACGTGAAACGTCTCGCGGTCGATGATGTCCTCGGCCAGTTTGCGGAAACGCCCCCAGGCGGCGGCGTCGAAGCCATCGGTGGCCCCGGCGCGGGCGACGACCGACAATTCCTCGGCGATGGGGCGGATGTCCTCATGCTCGGCCAACAGCATATCGACCATGAAGCCGGCTCCGGCGGTGCGCAGAAGAGGGAACAACTCGGCTTCCTCGAACCCGAAGTGGCGGGAGACATCCTCCTCCAGCACACGGGCGATGTCGGCCAGACGGGCTTGGGTGGTGGCGTCGGCAACGTCCGGCGGGCTGCGGAAGCGGGCCAAAAGCTCAAGGTCGTTGAGCGCGGCCAGGGTGGTCTGGTGTTCGGCGTGCAGACAGGCGCCGATGCGGGTGGAACCGAAAAAGCTGCCGTTCATCAATGCTCTCCAGCGGAAACAGGGGCGGATTTGGGGCCGACCGCGCGCGCGTGGCGCAGGGTCAACCCGACGACGGAAACAGCAAACACGGCAAAGGCGACCGCCCCCACGGCCCCCAACCCGGCCCCGGCCTGCACCAGCACCGGAACCTCGAACATAATCCCCAGGACGACCAGCACGAGGGCCAGAGCGTGCCCGACGGCGTGCACCCTCAGGGGCGGCGCCCAGCCGAGTCGGGTGACCACCGCCGCCTTGGCGCAAGCGCGCACCGTGTGCATGGAGGCCAGAAACGGCAGGATGCGTTGCAAAATGCCGGTCAGCAGACTGAGCAGCCAGCCATGCAGGGCCAGCACCACGACCAATCCCTCAAGCCGGCCCGGCAGCACCCCGGCCGCGATGCCCAAGGCCGTCAGCAGAGCCAGGATCAGCAGCGCCCAGGACAGGCGAATAAGACGGAACTCCGGCCCCATACGGCGGCGCATCCGCTTGGCGAAGGTGCGCTCCATGCCCCGGACGTGCAGCCCGGCGGCCACCAGACCGGCGACGATCCCGACCGCTACGACCTCGGGCACCATGGTAAGGCTACCAACGATGCCAAGCACCCCGCCAAGGACGGCCGCTACGATGACCCACCGCGCGGCCCCCGGCGCCGGAGGCTCGGCCACCGCCAGCATGGGCAGCAACAAGCCGCTGAAGCCGATCACCAACAATCCGATGCCGCCGAACAGCGCCGCCGCCGCGTGCGCCCCGGCCGCCGCCGCGTGATCGGGCAGCACCGGATGGGCATATCCGCCAGCCAGCAGAACGGCCAGCACCACCGCCACACCAAGCATCCCCAGCGCCGCGCCCAAGGCCAGCACGCTATCGGCCGGGCCAGCCCGCCGGGCGCCCCAGGTCAAGCGCACCGCCACCCCCAGGAACACCAGCAGGCCCGCCGCCATGACCACGGCGCCGGCCTGGAGCATCGGCAGCGCGACGACCGCAAAGCCCCCGACCATCATCACCGCCCCGCTCGCCAGGGCGGCAAACACGACCAGCCCAAGCCATGCCGGCGGGGCGCCCTGGAGCGTCGCCACGGGCAGGATCTGCATGGTCGCCCCGGCCACGGTCGGCAACAGGACGCCCAGCGCCACCGCATGGATGGCGGCCAGCGCCGGCCCCGGCCCGGCCTGCCCGGCAATGATCTCCGGCGCGGCCCAGCCCAGCAGCAGCCATGCCACCCCATGGGCCAGCACGGCAAATCCGAACAGAACCCCCGGCACGATGGGATGCAGCAAACGTTGCGCCGCGCCGCCCAGGGGCAGGGTCACGGCCATCAGACAGGCTCCCGCGACAGGCGCAGGATGCTGCCCTCGGGCGTGTCGGCCACGTCCTCCCACGCCCAGCCGCGTTCTTCCAGTTCGGGCAGCAGGGGCACCGGGAACTGCGGGGTATGCAACAGGATGCTGTCGCCGCCATCCTTCAAGCCATCAAGAAGGCGCAGAGCCTCGATCATCGGTGTGGGCGGCGGCAGGCCGCGCACGTCCAGGTGCAGGCCGTCAGCGTCAAACCAGAACCGCGCCCCGGCCGGAGCCGTGGCAGGGTCGGCGGGCGCTGGCGGCGGCGGGCGGCGGATACGGATGCGCCACAGTGCCTCGCCCCGTTCCTCCGCCCATGTCTCGAAGCCCCGTTCGGTCAGGGCCCGGCACAGGGGTTGCGGATGAAACGGCGCGTCGAGGACCATTCCACCCCCGGCGGGCAGGCTGTCGGCACTGGCCGTCAGCACCACGAAGGGACTGCCGCCGCCAGCCACGATTTCGGCCAGCCGGTGCTCCACGACCGGAGCGGCATCAACGGCGGCGACCCACTCGGGGATTTGCTGAGGGGTCTGCTCAACCGGCACATTCATCATCGGTCTCCAATTTGCGGTCCGGCCGGGCGTGGGGGCACGACAGGACATAGGCCGCGCCGACCAGCATCAACAAAGCCGCCGCCGTCACCGCCAACCCCGGCACCTCGCTGAAGAACACCAGATGCACCAGGCTCGCCCCCATCATGCCGACCGACAGAACCTTGGCGTGCAGCGGGATGCGCCGGTGGGACCGCCAATCGCGCAGCATCGGCCCAAAGCGCGGATGCTCGACCAACCAGCGTTCCAGGCGCGGACTGCCCTTGGCAAACGCCCAGGCGGCCAGGATCAGGAACGGTGTGGTCGGCAGCACGGGCAAGGCGACGCCCAGCCCCGCGAGACTCACGAACAACCAGCCGATGAAGGTGTACAGCTTCGCTCTCATGACCCGCCTCCGACGTCGCGTCAAAGAATGACCTTTGAAGTCTGCGCCGCCCTTGAGTTTGGTCAAGGAGGATCGACAGAGCCCGAAGATCGTTGGCATGGCTGCATCAAGATCGTCCTAAAGCCGTAGGCCTTCGGTATCATTCCTTTTCGGACCCGGCATCCTCATGTCAGGAGAAACCGGGGCCAATAAGGCCGGGTCCACAAGGGAGGACGCCATGGTGAGCACCCGTCACGACGGCCGCATGCACATGGTGGAGGTCACCTGCTCCACCGCCGTGATGGCGGCCGAAGTCCACCGCATGCTGGAAGAGGCCGGCTACGCCGTCACCAACGAAAGCTGCGAACTCCGCGATGCCTTCTGCCGCGTGGTGGCCGAACACACCGCCGGCGGTCCCGGCTTCTTCACCCGCCGCCAGTTGCTCGGCCGGCTACAGGAAATGGCCGGAGGGTACTGAGGGGGTAGTAGGTGCCGCTTAGGCGCTGGATACGCAAAAGAGGGCGGGCTCTGCCCGCACCCGCAAGGGGCCGAGCGGCCCCTTGACCCCATGAAATGGGCATTCCCATGCCTTGCGCCGCAGGCAGATGCTTTCCCAGCATTTAATGCGCTGCCCCAGCATTTAATGCGCTGCGCGTGGCTATACACTGCCACCCACTCCCGAGGTCCAGGAGCCCGAGGCTCCTGGCGGGTCCGGGCAGAGCCCGGCGTTATGTTAGCGCCTATGGGCCAGTGGCCCCTTGTGGGTTTGGGCGAAGCCCATTCCCCCCTTACCCCCTCCCCGCCGCCCAAGCCGCGATCAACTCGTCCCTGGACCGCAGCCCCGGCTCCGGCAGGGCGTGGTTGACCACCGCGTTGGCGGCGCCGTTGGTCACCTCGCGCAGGCGGTTTTCCCACATGGCTTGATGGAGGCCCGGCAGGTCGTCCCAGGCGCCCAAGTATGGCTGTGGCACACGCAACGTGCCCCCCGCGATCATGCGGTTGAGGCCGATCATTTCGGCGGCATTGGACAGGTGGCTGCCGAAGATCCCGGCGGTCGGCATGTAGATCCGGCGCTGGCGCATCCACACTTGCGGAGCATAGAAGCTGTAGCGCCGCGCCCGGCCGCGCGGGGCCATGTCGCCGATGTAGACGACGCGGCCCGCCTCGGGGCTCACCAGCATCGTGGACCACGCCAGGGTGTCCACATGGGCGCGTTCGACCACGATGTCGGGCGTGCCGCGCGGGTTGGCCGAGGATCGCAGGAACTTGCCCACCGCCTGGCCCAGCGGCTTGAATGTGTCCTCGGTGAAGCGCCGCACGGTTTCCTTGAACGCCGCCGTCTCGGCCTGCGGGTCGGGCAGGTCGGGCATGGTATCGGGCCAGGAGAAATGCGGATGGCGGCGCTTGATCTCGGCCAGGGACACCGCCCCCAGAACGGCGTCCCCAAAGCCCAGCGACAGGATGAAGTCGCGTTCGGCGTCGGTGTCGGTGACGGCCACAATGCGCCCGCCACCGGCCCGCGCCGCCTCGATGGCGGCGAGCGCGGTGTTGTCGCGCTGGTGGGTGCCGGTGCCGTAGAACACCACCACGGCCTCCCCCGGACGCAAGGCTGCGCGGTGCAGCATGTCGGCCGCCTCGGCGCTGCCCTCCTTGCCGAGAAACGTCATATGGTAGCCCGAGGACGCGCCATAGAAGGTCAGCACGCCGCCCGGTGCCAGGGCCTGGAAAGTGCGCGGAAAGGCCGTTTCACCGGCATGACTGACGGCGTAATCGACCAAATGGCCGTCGTTGCGCTTGCGGATGCTCTCCACCCAGTGCCCACCCTTGGCCTCCCAGTCGATGACCTCCACCGGATCGACCGGCACGCGGGTGAAGCGGTTGGTCAGTTCGCGGTCGCGCCGGTTGATGGCGGCAGCACCGAGGGCCTCCACCGCCTCGGCCCGGTCCTCGGACGATACCATGCCGGTAACCGCCAGACGGGCGGCCAACCCGAGTTCCAGACAGAACGCCCCCGTCCCGCTCGCCGCACCCTCGACGAACAGGCGCTTGCCAGGCCGCACGCCGAGCGTCGTGAACAGCGCGCGATAGGCCGTCCCGGCGGTCAGCATATACGATCCGGCGACCTCAAGGTCGAGGTCCGGCACCAGGGGGAAAAGCTGCGGCCCATCAGCTAGCATGAACTGCTGGTGGCTGCCGTCGGGGCTCTGGTAGCCCTGGATGTGGAAGTTCGTGAACATCGGGTCGGCCCCGGCGCGCGGGTCCAAAAGGTCCGACACGCCGGAATAGACGCTGACCAACTGGCCGACCGACAGGCGCCCTTCGGCCTGAAGCCCCTCGCCCAGGCGCACCACCATGCCGACGCCACCCGACCCAGTGACGTGAACGTCCTCGTCATGTTCATCAAACAGGGAAATGGGAATGCCGGTCAGCGCCCAGATGTCGTTGTAGTTGATCTCGCTCGCCAGCACGTAAACAAGCGCTTGGTTGCTGGTCGGTTCGGGGACCGGGATGAGGGCGCGGACCTCGGCATCCTTGGGGTCGCCGTGGCGGGCCGCGCCGGTGGTCGCGTCGCGCACCGCGCCCCACGCCCACTGCCATTCGGGCAGCGCATCGACGCCGGGGATGAATGGGCTGCCGACCGGCAGCACCCCCAGGCGCTCGGCCTCCTCAGGCGTGAACTCAGGACGGGGCCGGGCCGGCAGCGGCGGGCTTTTCTTGTCGAGGAACAGGGCGATACCCTTGCGGGCGCCATGCTCGGCATCCAGCAACAGGCGGGCAAAGGCGTCGCGCTCGGCCTTCAGACCGGCTGAGAACCCCTCACTCAAACCCCGCCGCACGAGGTCCACGATGGCCCTGGCGACCACGCCCCGCCCGACGCTCTCGGCCTGATCGAGCAGTGGTTGAACGTCAACGTCGGGGACCGTGCCGGGCTTCTCCCACTCAGCCACCGCCTCAAGCCGGGCGGTCAGGGCATCGTGGGCCGGACCACCCTTGCCGGCCGCCGCCATGCGGGCCATGGCCTGGGCGACAGAAACGGGGTCCTCCGACCCCACGCAGACATAATCGAGCAGCCCCAGACGCATGGCAGCGCGGGCATCGACCTGACGGCCGGACAGCAGGATGCGCAGGGCATCGCCCACGCCGCGCTCGGGGTCCTTGGCGGCCAGCAGGCGCGGCAGGCGTTGGGTGCCGCCATAGCCGGGCGGCAGGAACAGGTTGACCTCCGGCTGGCCCATGCGCGTGCGGGCGTCCCCGATGCGCAGATGACACGCCATAGCAAGCTCGCACCCTCCGCCCAGCGCCACCCCTTGCACGGCAGCCACCACCGGCTTGCCGAGGCGTTCGATGGCGTCGAACACACGGTGCGCCTTGGCCGGCAGGGCACGGGCTTCCTCGACCGAGTTCACTTCGTCCTGCATCTGGCGGATGTCGGCCCCGGCCACGAACGTCCTGTTGCCCTGCCCGCAGATGACTACGGCGCGCACGTCGGCCCGCCGCCCCAGATGGGCGATGGTGGTGTCGAGTTCATCCAGCACCCGTTCGGACAACGCGTTGACCGGCGGGTTGCCGATAGTCAGCGTGGCAACCACCCGCCCCTCGGCCACGGTGTCGTACTGCACGCGCAGGGACCGCGTGGTTTCGATCACCCGTTGGGCATCGGCGCGGGCCTGACCGCGTTTCCAAGCGGTGATGGCGGTTTCGATCTCGGGCATGATCTCGGGATTGCGCAGGGTCGAGGTGTCGCCCAGCGGCTCGTCCAGCATCAGGGCCTTGAGGAACCGGCGCATGTACTTGCCCGACCGGGTTTCCGGGAAGGCCGACACGGCGATGAAGTCAGACGGCACGGCCACCGCCCCCTTTTCGGCCCGCACCAGATCCTTGAGGCGGCGCTCGTCGTCCATGGTCAGCGTCCTGCCCTTGGCCGGCAGCACGAAGGCGACCGGGGTCAGGCCCTTGTCCCGGTGCGGGGCGCCGATGACGATGCAGTTGCCGACCGGGCTGTCGGGGTTGACCGCCTTGTCCTTGAGGATGGCGCCCTCGATCTCCTCGGTGCCCATGCGGTGGCCCGACACGTTAATCACGTCGTCCGACCGGCCATGCAGGGTATAAGACCCGTCCTCGTACCGCACCGCGAAGTCGCCCTGGAGATAGGCCCACTGCGGCACGCCGCCCAAGTCGCGGAACCGGCCATAATAGGTCTGCGTCCAGCGGTCGGCATCGCCCTTCCACGCCGGGCTGCCGACTCCTTCGGGGTGGCCCCAGATGGTGCGGGCGAGGTAGGGGTACGGCGCGGTGACGACGATCTCCCCCTTTTCGCCGTCCTCGGCCGGGCGGAACCCGACCCGGCCGTTCAAGTCATGCTCGCCCTCGGGCAGCCACACGTCGCCCATCACCCACGGCAGCGGCCACGTATGGGCATCGGCCCGCAACGGCTGGTCGGCGTTGCCATAGGGGTGGGTCCACACGATGCCGCCGTGCTCGGTCGCCCAATAGCTGTTGATGTACTGCGGCGTGATGAGGTCCATGGCGAACTGCTGCACGGCAGGACTGGTCGGCTCGGCGCAGAAGGTGGCGACCTTGACTCTGCCCATGTCCGCCTTGGCGACGTCCTCGCGGTCCAGCGGATGGGTCATGATGGATTTCAGGAACGTCGCCCCGGCCTTGAAGATGGTGCAGCCGTGACGCTCCAGAATGTTGGAGAACCGCCCGGCGTTGGGGAACACCGGGGCGCCTTCGGTCACGATGCCGGGGATGCGATGGGCCAGGGCGGCGGTGATCAGATAGCTCTGGCCGGTGATCCAGCCGGGGTCAGCGACGACATACATGACGTCTTCGCCGGGCACCGCGTCGAAGCTGACCTTCATCGTCTCGATCAGGCCGGACACATAGCCGCCGTGCACATGCACCACGCCCTTGGGCTTTCCGGTCGAGCCCGAGGTGTACATGATGAACAGCGGGAATTCGGCGTCTACCGGCTCGGGCGGGCAGGCCTTCCACAGGGCGGCCGCAAGGTCCGCGCCGTCCAGGCCGTCCACATTGCCGACCACCTTCGCCGCCTCGGCCAGCAGATCATGCGCCCACAGGTCGCGGCCCTCGGTCCACGGCATGTCCGGCAGATGGGCATGGCGGACCACCACCACATGGTCGATGCGGCGCTTCGTTGCGGCCAGGGCCTCGGCAATGTCGGCCCGCAGGGTGGCGGCGGCCTCGGCATCGAGCAGGCCCGGCTTGTCCAGCACCCGCCCGACCGCGCGCATGACGTCGGCCGGGGCCACCGTGATCTCCCCCTTCAGCGCGGCTTCGGCGGCGGCCAGGAGTTCGGCGGCAATGCCGTGCCCGGCCTTGTCCTCGGCCACCGCGCGCAGGGTGCGCAGGGCATCGGGAAAGGCCACGAAGCGGTCCAGGGCCGGATCGGTGTAGGCCTCCTTGAACGGCACCACCTCGGCATTGCGGCTGGCTCCATCGGCGGTGATGACCACGCGGGCGCCGGCGTTCTCGATGCGATCGGACAGGGTCTTGTCGGAAAAGCCGCCGAACACTGGCGTATAGATGACGCCCAGGCGCTTGGCGGCCTCGGTCCACACGATCTGATCGAGGATGTTGGGCATGTTGAAGGCGATGCAGTCGCCCTTGCCCAGGCCCAGGGTCCGCAAGGCCACCGCCGCAATGACCGACTGCACGAACAGGTCGCGCCGGGTCAGGGTGCGGTGATGGACCGGGCCGCCCGTGCCGCCGTTGGCGTCAGCGTCCCAGCGGTCGCCTTCGTACCAATAGGCGACCTCGGCCCCATGACCGGCCAGAACGTGGCGGTCCACCTCGTTGAAGGCCGCGTTGGTCAGACCGCCGGAGAACCAGCGGTAGATGGGCGCGTCGCTGTCGTCAAACGCCTTGTCCCACGGGGTCCATGCGCCGCCCAGGGTGACGGCCGCGCCGGTGGCTGCGTCGAAGCCGGTCCAAGCGCCGTCGTCGGTTTGGGTCAGCCACGCGTTGCTGCCGGGATGGAACCAATGGATGTTGCGCGCCGCGACCGCGCCGTGGAAGGCACCGGGGTCGGCGGCGCAGGCCTCCCGCATGGCCTGCCACGTCTTGCCATCGCGCACCGGATTGATACGGACGGTCCCCGGAAGCGGGGGCGTGAAGACGGCGTCGGCCATGATTTCCTCCTGTCGGGCATGCTTTTTAGGGGTCGAGTGTATACGACCCCCGCAGCCCGCTCAAAGAAGTCAATCAGGCAGGGCAAGCTCCCCTGCCGCATGCAGCGGCAGGCGGAGGGCGAAGGTGGTGCCCTGCCCCACCGTGGACTCGACGGTGATGGTCCCGCCGTAGGTCGTGACAATGTCCGAACAGATGGCCAGCCCCATGCCCGTCCCCTGCGCCCCATCGGCACGGGCCGAGAAGTAGGGGTCGAAGATGCGGTCAAGAACCTCGGCCGGGATGCCGACGCCGCTGTCGGTGAAGCGGATGACCATGAAGGCATCCTCGACCGACGCGGTAACGTCCAGCGTTCCGCCCTGGGGCATGGCGTGCAGGGCATTCTGCATCAGGTTGATGGCGACCATGCGCAGTTCCGCCCCGGTCATCCACACGCAAGCGCCATCGGACGGCGCGGTGACGCGCACGGCGACGCCGGTGACGCGGGCCTCGTAGGACAACAGGGCCTCCACGTCGCCCAGCGCCGCGCCCACGGGCACGGCTTCCGGTCCCGTCGTCGGCAGATGGGCAAGGTCGAGCAGGCGGTCGGTGACGCCCAGGCAGCGCTCGATCTCGTCGCGCATGAGGGCGAGATATCGCGCCAGTTCCGGGTCGGCCACGTCGCCACGCCGCACGATGCCCTCAAGCGTCAGGCGGATGGCGACCAGCGGGTTGCGCACCTCGTGAGCCACGCCGGTGGCCAGTTCGGCAACCTCGGACATGCGTTGGCCGTGGGACACCTCCACGTCGGAACTCATGTCGCGGATGGCCTCGACGATCAGGTCGCGCGGCGTGCCGTCTTCGTCCGGCACACTAATGCGCGCCGCCGTGATCTCGGCAAAATAGGTCGAGCCATCGGCCCGCACATGCTGGTGCACCGCCTTGATGGGACCGTGGCCGGGGGTCAGGACATGCAGCGGGCAGGTCACCATGGTCGCAGCGCACGGCCGCTCCCGCTGGTGGCTGGAAGCATAGCAAAGTTGACCCGTGGCACTACCCGGCGGAACCCGGAGTTGTTCGCAATAGGCACGGTTGGCGGCGACGATGCGGAAGGTGCTGTCGATCACCCGCACCCCGTCGGGGATGCCGTCAATCAGCGCCTGAAGATAGGCGTCCCGCCGCCGCAGGGCGTCAACGGAGCGCTCCAGAGACGCCGCCATGAGGTTGAACGTCGCCCCCAGGCGGCCGATCTCGTCCTTGCCGCGCGCCGGAACGCGGGCCGACAGATCGCCGCGCCCGATGGCGTCACTGGCCGCCACCAGGATTTCCACCGGCCGCACCACCAGGGACCGCAACAGCACGTAGATCAGGCCCAGGGTCAGGACCAGCACCAACAGGCCCGACGCGGCCAGGGTCAGGGCGCCGCCCAACGCCTTGCCGGTCAGCGCCTGGGCGTCGTAGTCAACAAACAGGATGCCGTTGATGGGATTGTCGGCGATCTCGCCATGACACATCACGCACTGCGGCTTGTTGGACACCGGGTTGACACTGCGCAGCACCTGACGGCCCTTGGCGTCAGTCACGAAGCGGGTATCCTCGGTCAGGGATTCGTCGGGCAGCCGGGTGCCCAGAAGATCGGGATCGCTGGAAAAGCGGATCTCGCGCGTCGGGTCGAGCAGCATCACCTCGGCCACGCTGGGCAGTTCGCCCAGGCGCGTGATGACCGCTTGCAGGCCGTCCAGGTCACGCTTGAGCATGGCATTTTCCAGCGTCGCCTGGAGCAACCGGTTGATGTGGGCCGACGCCTCGGACCGTTCGGCTTCCAACTGAGCGCGATACAGGCCTACGAACAGCACCAAAAACACCGCCGACGCCGTCATGAGGACGGCGGCCACGGTCACCATCAACCGGCGAGACAGGCTTCCCGCCAACCAACCCTGCATGAACAAAATTCCCCTCGTCGCGCAGATTGAACGCAGTATACCCCCAGAATGCTTGTACGCCACGCAATTAGCGCGCCGCAGGACCCTTAAGCGTTGCCAGCCCGATGCCCAGGAAAATCAGGCCCAGCCCGACGCCATGGAACCACCGCACCGCCTCGTTCAGCAGCAGCGCGGCCAGCAGGGCGGTGAACAGCGGGACCAGATTGGTATAGAAACCGGCCACGTTGGCCCCCACCTTGGCAACCCCATAGTTCCACGCGAAAAAGGCCCCCAGGGCCGGAAACAGCGCGGTATAGGCGATGATGGCGAAGGTCTCCCCGGTCAGCGGAAAAGCGCCGCCGCCGGTCGCCAGATCGCCCACATAAAGCCCTGTCACCACGATCAGCCCCATGGCGATTTGCATGGTCACGAACACCGGGGCGGTCACCTCAACCGGCCAGCGGCGCAGCAGCACCGAGAACACCCCCCAAGCCAGAACCGCCAGCAGCATCAAGGAATCCCCGCGATGCAGTTCCAGGGCCGCCAGGGCGCCCAGATTGCCGCGCGCGATGACCAGCGCCACCCCGGCGACCGACGCCACCAGCCCGACACTGCGCCACATTCCCAGCGGCTCGCGCAACACGACCAGGGACAGCACCATGATGACCAGCGGCATGACGGCACCGACCAGGGTCGCGTTGATCGCCTCGGTCGTCTGGAGGGCCATGTAGAGGAATGTGTTGTACAGCCCGACCGACAGCGACCCGAGGACGAAGTACCGCCCCAGCCGGGGCCTGATGACCGGCCACGCCGCCAGGGTATTGGTGATGGTGAACGGTAGCAGCACGGCCAGCGCGATGGCCCACCGCCAGAACGACAGCGCAAAGGGACTCATGTCGGCCATGGCGACGCGGCCGACCACCGCATTGCCGGCCCAGAACAGCGGCGGCAGCACGAGCACGACATAGGGCGACGCGGCGATCCGCCGGGACAGCGGGAGTTGGGACATGGGGGGAGCCTTGGTGAGGAAATGAGCGGGAACTGAACCACGTTTGGTCCGCGACACTACCCCACGCCGGCGGCTGGTGACAACGCCGCGCGCTTGGGCCTAGCATGGGTGACCGGATTCTTCCGCCGTCTTATTCGAGTGGACCCGCCATGAGCCGCCCCGAAACCGCCCGCTTTACTCTCCATCCCCAGCTTGAGGCCGACACCATCGAGGTCGCCCGCTGGCCCCTGTGCCGGGTCCTGTTGATGAACGACCGCACGTATCCGTGGCTCATCCTGGTGCCCCAGCGGGCCGACATCACCGAAATGCACCACCTGGAGCCCGAGGACCGCACCCGCCTGATGCACGAAATGGCCCTGGCCGCGCGGCTTCTGGAGGATGCCACCAAGGCCCACAAGATCAATGTCGCAGCACTTGGCAACATGGTGCCGCAGCTTCATGTCCACGTCATCGCCCGCTTCCACGAAGACCCCGCGTGGCCCAAGCCGGTGTGGGGCGTCCGCCCGGCCGAGCCCTATGACAGTGCCAGCCTGTCGCACATCCTGCGAATGCTGCGCGAGTCCATGACCCCGCCGCGCCCGAACAAACCCTCCCCGCCGAGGTCCGTATGAGGTGGCTTCTGGTGGTTGTTGCCCTGCTGGCCTGGACCACCACCGCAATAGCCGAGGACACGCGCTTTGCCGAACCCGGCCACGGCTACACCCTGCACTATCCGTCCACCTGGACCCTGAGCGCGCCAGGGCCGTTCGCCGTGGTCCTGCGCCCGTCGTCAGCCACGGCAGGAGGCGACGTCGCGGTTTCAATCGAGAACGTCCGTCAGCCTGACGACAGCGGGTTGCTCGAAGGCGTTACCCTGCTGGCCCGGCGCTACCTCGACGAGCTGGCCGGCCATGCCCTGCAGGTCGAGGTCCATCGGCAGGCGCCGTTCCTCTGGCACACCGGCGACGGGCTGGTGATGACCGGGCAGCAGGTGGTGGCAGACTTCGTGCGCGAGGAGGTGCCCTATCGCCAGTGGGCGGTGTTCCTGCCCAACCCGGCCGGGCCAGTGGTCCACGTCTGGCTGTTCACCGCCCCGCAGGACCAGTTTTCCGACTGGCGGCCGGCGGCGGAGGGCATCCTGCAAAGCATTCAAGCCGCGCGAAAGTGATCCCTCCGGCCGCCCCCGCCGTATCGCAGAACAGTTTAATCCCGAGGGGGTGACAGAATGACCAACCGGCCGGTCCTGGTGTGGTTCCGCAACGACCTGCGCATCGACGACCACCCTGCCCTGCGCGCAGCGGCGGACAGCGAGCGTCCGGTGGCGGCGGTGTATGTCCTGGACGATGCCCTGGACGGGCGGCCGTTGGGTGGCGCGGCGCGATGGTGGCTGCACCATTCGCTGGTCCGCCTGCGCGACAATCTCGGCAGCCTTGGCGTGCCGCTGGTGCTGCGGCGCGGCCCCGCCGCCGACGTGATCCCGGCACTGGCCGCCGAGGCCGGGGCGGCAACCGTTGTATGGAACCAGGGCGCGACCCCCTTCCAGCGCACCGCCGACGCAGCGGTCGCCGAGGCCCTGCGCCGCGCTGGCGTCCCGCCAAACCTCACCGCGCCCGACCTGATCGCCGACCCGGACGCGGTGCTTAGCGGCGCCGGCCGACCGTACCGCGTCTTCACGCCGTTCTGGCGCGCCCTGTCCCGCGATCACGCCCCCGCCCTGCCGACCGATGCCCCGACCGCTACCCGTGGCCTGAACGCCCCGCCGCCCGGCGATGCGCTGGAGGACTGGAGCCTGTTGCCCACCCGTCCCGACTGGGCCGGCGGCCTGCGCGACACCTGGGACCCCGGCGAGGACGGCGCCTTTGCCCGCCTGGAAACCTTCCTCGGCGAGGCCGTCGGAAGCTATGGCACGCAACGCAACTACCCGGCCATCGAAGGCACCTCCCGCCTGTCGCCGCACCTGCGCTTTGGGGAGATTTCCTTGCGCCGCCTGTGGCACGTTGCCCAGGCCGTGGGCGGCGACCGCGCCGAGCCGTTCCTGCGCGAAGTCGGCTGGGCCGAGTTCAACCGCCACCAGTTGTTCCAGCAACCCGCCCTGCATGAAACCCCGCTCCGCCCAGAGTTCGCCGCCTTCCCCTGGCAGGAGGACCACGCCGGGTTCCGCGCGTGGTGCGAAGGCCGCACCGGCTATCCCATCGTCGATGCCGGAATGCGCCAGTTGTGGCACACCGGATGGATGCACAACCGGGTGCGTATGATTACCGCATCATTCCTGGTCAAAGACCTGCTGGTCCCTTGGCAGTGGGGCGAGACATGGTTCTGGGACACCCTGGTCGACGCCGACGCCGCCAACAACCCCGGCGGCTGGCAATGGGTGGCCGGGTGCGGCAGCGACGCCGCGCCCTACTTCCGGGTTTTCAACCCCACCCTTCAAAGCGAAAAGTTCGACCCACGCGGCGCCTACATCCGCCGCTGGCTGCCCGAACTGTCCGGGGTGCCCGATCGCACCCTCCACCACCCCGGCCCCGCCGCCCTGGTGGACCACAACGCCGCCCGCCGCCGCGCGCTGGCGGCGTATCAGGAGATTGCGGGAGCGGGGGATTAAAGAAAGGCGGGCTCTGCCCGCACCCGCAAGGAGGCCAGCCTCCTTGACCTCGTGACGTGACGGAGCAAAGCCGCACGCAGCGCATTGAATACCGACATTCTCTGCCTGCGGCGCAAGAAAAGGGCGAACCCCCTCATGGGATCCCCCCCCTCATGGGATCCAAGGGCCGCTTGGCCCTTGGCGGGCCTGGGCAGAGCCCAGTTCCTTTCTTATATTACCGCCTATGGGCCGCTCGGCCCCTTGCGGGTGGGGGCAGAGCCCGACCTTCACCCCCCCGTCACCTTCGGCGCCGGGGCACTCGCTCCGCGGCCGATGGAGCGAGCCAGGGTGATGTACAGGCGGCCCATGTCGGAACTGGTGAAGACGGCGGTCAGCACGTCGCCCCGGTCATTGGCACGGGCGGCGCGCAGCAGGGCTTCATATTCGCTCATGTAACGTTCGGAGTAGGCCCGGAACTCACTGTTCTGGGCGAACAGTTTTTTGACGGCGGTAGCCTGGGACCGAGTGATGGTCTTGGCGGCATGGTGCAGGAAGACGTTCTGCTCGCCCTTGTAATAGCGTTTCCACAGGTCTTCCTCGACCGCCGGGGTGAACAGGCGGGCGATATCCACGGCGGCCGCCTGCAACCGTTCGAGGACATACGATGTCTCGGTCAGGAACCGCTGCACGTCGATGGACTCGCGGGCCGTCTCCAACTCCCGCGCCCGCTGTTCGGCGGTCTTGATGAGCGCCACCATGTTTTCGGCATGGCGGCCGAGTTCGGCCACGGCCTTGCGGGCGCTCTCGACCCCCCGCTTGCCGGTCGCGTCAAGCAGTTCGGCATGGCGGTCAAGCGCCCCGCTGGCTTGATCGACCCCGGTGCGCATCTGGGCCGCCACACGGTCCACCGCCCGCAGGCGATCTTCCAGTTCGTCGGCCCGCTCGATCATGGCGGCACCGGCATGATGGGCGGTCGCCTCGAACACTTCGGCGGCCAGACGCAGGCGGTCGCCGGCGCGGTTGACCTCGCCAGCGCCGCGCGCCACGCCTTCCTCGAACCCGCCGAGGACCGAGTCAAATTGACCGCGCAAGTTTTCGGCCCGGCCAAGCGCCTGATCGGCGGCGACCGCCATGCCATTGGCCTCGCCACGCAGTTCATCGGCCAGGGTGGCGAGGGCCTGCACCGTGTCATTGGCGAGATTGGCGACCCGGTCCCCGGCAGCGGCAAACTCGCCGACCGCATCCTTGACCGCCTGTCGCCCGTCCTCCATGCCCGAGCGCGCCCCGGCAATGCGCCCCATGGCGGCCTCGACGGTACGCTCAACCACCTGCCCGGCATCGTGCAGGGCAGTGACCACGTCGCGCACCTCGCCGGTCCCGGCCTTCAGGCCCTCGGATACGGTTTCAATCTCGACCACCGCGCGGGCGGTGGTGCGGGTGATGTCCACGGCGTTGCGGCTGAGCAGTTCGGCCAGATGCCGGATGCGCTCGCCAGCTCGTTCCGAGGTCTGGTGGATGGCCTGCGACTGTTCATCGAGGGCCAGCCCCGTGCCGCGCACATGCTCGCCCAGGCTGCGCACCGCCTGCTCCAGGCCGCGCGCCTGATTGTGCAACATGCGGCGGACGTTTTCGCCCTGCGCCACGGTATCGCGGATGGCTCCGGCGGCCACGCGGGCACCCTCCAGCGCCTCGGTCGAGGCATCGCGGAAGGCGTTAAAGTCGCCCAACGCGGCGGCGGTCGCGGCATCCAGTTCCTGGGCGGCGGAACGGCCAGTTTCGGCCACCCGCCGGTTGACCTCCTCCAGGGCGGCGGCGCGGCGGGTGACATCCTCGGCCAGACCGGACACCTGTTCCAGCGAGCCGCGCAGATCGGCCGCCAGGGCGGCGGCGCGGCCGGAAATCCGTTCTTTTTCCTCGCGCATCTGGCCGGTGATGCGGGTCAAGCCCTCGATGACCGCGCCGGATTTGGTGGCCATGGCATCGGCCGCCGCGCTGAACGCCTGGGTGGTCGAGGCGGCGCTATCAAGCAGCGCCCCCTGGCGGGTCACAACGGCTTCGGTCGCCTGGACCTGGCGCGCGACCACGGCGGCGGCCTTGGTCAGCCCCTCGGACTGCGCGTCCAGGACAGAGCCCAGGCGCTCGGCCTCTTGCGCGGCGCGCACGGTCGCCTGGTCAAGTGCGCCGTGCTGGCGGACCAGGGTCTGTTCCATGTCGCGCGACAGGCCGGACACCTTTTCCATCACGCCATGCAGACCCTCGATGCGCTCGGCGACACCCTTGAGGCTTTCCGCCGTCTCGCTGGCGATTTCGGTGTTGAGGCCGCGCAGTTCGGTGGTCTGGCGGGCCAGCAGCAGGCGCAGGTTTTCGGCCTGCCCACCGGCCTCGCGCGTGGCCTGGGCCAGTTCGCGGGTCTGCGCCCGCAGGGAGTCGGAAATGGTGGAGATGCGCCCTTCGGCGGCTTCGGCGGGGTAAGTCAACAGGGACAAGTGGCGACGCAACGCCTCGGTCTCGGCGCGCATCCCGGCGCCACGGTCGGCATAGGCCACGACCAGCCACAGGAAAGCCAGCGGCGCAAACACCGCCCCGCTCAGGGCCGACACCTCCAGCGGGGTCAGGACCAGCAGCCCCGGAAGCCCGATCACCAGCGCCCCATAGGCCCCGGCCGCACCCAGCCACAGGGCGCTCAGGGCGCCACCGAAGACGAAAACGCGCGCCGTCCGCGTCGGCGGTATCGGCTCGATCCCACCGGTTGTCCAATCGGCCGTCGGCTGCGACACGGGAGCGCTACGGGAAAACTGGAGAAGCTTCGGTTTCGGTGCGGTCCCACCGCGCACTTCGTCTGCCATGATGACCTGGAATCCCTAGCACCCGGAGATGAACTTTTGGAGCATAGCCGACCCGAACGGCCACGTCATCGACGGCAACGCGTTCCTTTACGACGAAAGAGTGATAATACCCCTAATGAGTGCGTGGGAGGGGGAATGAGGGTGCGAACGGACGTTCTCGGCACGGCACTGGACACACCAACACTGGCCGGGGCAGCGGCCGAGGTCATCGCCCGTGCCCAGGCCGGAGCGCCGACGGTGGTCCTTCACCGCGACGCGCATGGCCTGCTTTGGGCCCGCCGCAACGCAGCCGTGCGGGCGGCGGAACGTGCCGCGACCCTGGTTTTGCCCGATGGGATGCCGCTGGTCTGGCTGGCCCGCGCCGCCGGAGCGCGCAAGGCAGAGCGGGTTTACGGCCCGGACCTGATGGAGGCCGTGCTGGCGGGTCCACCGTTGCGCCATACGCTGATCGGTGGCGATCCCGGCATGGCCGACCGGCTGGCCGAAGTGATCGCCCGGCGCTTCCCGCACCAGACGGTGGCCGGTGTGCTGTGCCCAGACATTAAGAATCCGACAGTCCCGGACCCCGCCCTCGCCCGTGCTCTGGATGGGCTGAACGCCAGCATTGCGTGGGTGGCTCTCGGCACGCCCAAGCAGGATCTGTGGATGGCCGCCCACCGGTCCCTCCTGCGCACGCCGGTCCTGGTCGGGTGCGGTGCGGCCTTTGGGTTCCTGGCCGGAACGGTGCCGCAGGCGCCGCCGTGGATGCGGAAATCGGGACTGGAATGGTCGTTCCGTCTATTTTCGGAACCGCGCCGTCTGGCCGGGCGCTATGGCCGGACAGTACCACTGTTTGCTGTCCTGGCAGCCGGCTGGCTCCTGCGGCGCGGCATCGCCAGGGCCTCGGCGTACACCGCCACCAGGGACGACGCGCCCCCGGCCGACAAGACCTCGTAACGCCGCCGGCTTTTGATCCCCAGGGCCGTCGCGCGGGCCAGGGCGTCGTGCAGGGCGTTGACCAGGGCGGCCCGGTGGCCCGGTTCGACCAGCAGACCGGCATCGCCGACCACCTCGGGCAGGCCGCCAGTGCGGCTAGCCACGACGGCGGTGCCGCAGGCCATGGCCTCCAGCGCCACGCGGCCGAACGGCTCGGCCCACAGCGACGGAACCACTACCACGGCAGCCTCCCGCATGGCCTGAAGCACGTCGGCGTGGGACATCGACGGCACCCGCACCACCCACGGCGGGGCATCAGCCAGAAGCCGGGCAAGCGGCCCGTCGCCGACCACCAGCATGGGCGCCTCCGGCCCCAGGCGTCGAGCCACAGGAACCAGTTCGCCGACGCCCTTTTCCTCGCTCAGGCGGCCGACATAGAGCACACCCGAGCGGCGCCCGATCCCCGCTCCCGGATCCTCGGCCAGCATATTGGGAACCACCCGGACCCGCGCCGGATCGATCACCCCGGCCAATCCGTCGTGAAGAAGGGCGTCGCGCAGGTAGGCCGACGGCGTGATGAACCGGCTGACCCCGTCCAGGGCGCCGCTCCACCGCATCAATCCGGTGGCGACCATGGCGCCGGCAGTGGCGACGCGGCTGCCGCGCCAGCATCCCAAACTCAGGCAGGCCGGAGCCTTGCACGGCCCCTTTCCGGGGCGCCACAGCGTGCCGGCCGGGCAAACAAGGCGGTAGTTGCGCAGAGTGTGGACGACCGGCAGGCCGGATTGCACCGCCGCCTGCAACACCGCCGCCGACCCGGCCGGAAAGACGTTCTGGACGTGGATGAGGTCGGCCGGAACCTGCGCCAAGCGCTGCGTGACCGCCCGACCGGCCGCCGCGTTCCACAAGGCCGAGGCGCCCGCGCCGTCCGGGGTCGGGCCAAGGGTCAGCGTATCGACCAGCACTCCGGCGGTGCGCAGGCAGTCGATTTCGGCGGCAACCGAAACGTCTTCACCGCCCGGCGCACGATAGCGGGCGTGGACCATCAGGACGCGGGGCGTCTCCAGGGGCGTCATGGGGGCATCATGAGGGCGGGGCCGACTCCAGAATTTCCAGCATTGCACCCGCCACCTGCCCGGACGTCAAGGCATCCAGGCACGCGCCCGGCGTTTCCAGGGGGCAGTCGTGGACCGGCGCGCCCAGCCGCCCGCATCCCACGCAGTCCATGTCGGCCCGCAGGACCCGCCCTGGAACGTCACGCCACGGCGGGTCCCACGCCCGCGCCGACGGCCCAGCCACCGCCACCCACGGCACGCCCAACGCCGCCGCCAGATGCAGCGGCCCGGAGTGGTTGCCGACAAATCCGCGCGCCGCGCCGATCAACCCGGCCAGACCGGGCAGCGACAGCCGTGCCGCCATGTCGATAACCAGCCAGGGAAACCCCGTCCGTGCCGACAGATCGCGGGCGGTAGCGACGAAGCAACCAGGGTCCCAGCGTTGCAGCGCCGTCGCCGCGCCGACATGCACCACCCCATACGGCCCCTCCACGCCGCGCTGGGCCAACCACGACCCCGGCGGCTCGACCACCGGCGCAACACGGCTCAGGGCCAACCCCGGCGGACACAGAGGCCGTACCAGATCGAGGGTCTGGTCGTAGGGGCTGATGCGGGGGTCAAAGGCCAAGCGCTCGCGCAACAGCCCCTCACCGCGCGCGATGCCAGACGCAAAGCCAATCCGCCGGCGCCCGACCATCCGCGCCACCACATGAACCGTGGTGCACTCGTCGTAGGACAGCAGGACGACATGCTGCTGGCCCAGGCGCCGCACCAGATCGGGCACCTGACGCAGGCCCGGCCGACCGGACAGGCCGGCCCGCTCAACGACGACCGGGCGCACGTCGGGGACGGCGGCGAACACCTGCGCCCCGACCGGGCTGCACAACACGCTGATGACCGCGTCACGGCGGCTTGCGCGCAAAGCCGCCAGGGCGGGCAGCGCCGACAGGCTGTCCCCCAGGCCACCAACCTTGCACAGCAGGATGTTCATTGGTCCCAAACCTCGCGCGTCCGAACCTGGCGCGCCAAGTCCACCACCTGGGCCGCAACCACCTGCGGACTGCGGCTGGCCACCAGATCCCGGCTCATGGCCGTGCAACGGTCGCGCAGGGTGCTGTCCGCGAGAACGCGGTCGAGCGCCCCCGCCGTCGCCTCCGCTCCACGGGCCGCATAACCCGTGACGCCACCGCGCAACCATGCCTCGCTGCCGGCAAAGGGCGCGGCCACCACCGGCACGCCGCTGGCCAGCGCCTCCCAGGCCACCAAACCGTCCGTCTCGTACAGCGACGGCAGCACCAGCGCGGCGGCAATGCGATAGAAGGGGGCGGTGTCGGCCTGCAAGCCCACCGCATGAACACGCGGCGCAATACCCAGCCGCACGGCCTCGGCCTGCAAGGCAGCCTGGGGACCCGGCCCGACCACCAGCAACCCGGCCGGGGCCGACAGTGCCGCCATGGCCCGGAGCGCCACGCCAAGGCCTTTGCGCTGCCACGCCCCGCCGACGAACAGCACGATCGGCCAATGCTTCGGCCACCCCGCCGCCGCCCGGACAGCCGCATCAAGATCAGGCTCGGCCGCCGGGTGGAAGCGCGTGGTGTCGATGATGTTGGGCACCACGGTCAGGCCCGGAATGGCACCGAACCGCGTCTCCAGCCGTTCCGCAAGACCTTCGGACACCGGCAGCAGGCGCGGCTCCCTTCCTCGCGCAGCGGCACGATAGGCCCGGCACTCCAGGGGCACGGCCAGCGCATGGCGCAGATGGTCATGCCATGTCCGCAGGCGCAGGCGCCAGTTGACCGGCGGGGGGCTGGACCATGCCGCCGTCTGCCAGTCCAGGGACAGGAAATGCACCGCCGCCAGATCGCCGCCGCCCAACAGCGGAGACCCCAGGTACACGACCTCGTCGGGACCCGGCCGGCGCAGACGCCGATAGACGCTCCAGGCCAACAGGAAGCTCAAAAAACGCAGGGACAGATGCCACACCGGCAAACACGGCAGGCGCACCACGACAACCCCCGGCGGCAGAGGCGCCGGCCGGGTTCCGGTGACCACCCGCAGCGTCACATCCGGCCGCTCGGCCAGCGCCACGGCCAGCCGGTACACTGCGCCGTCATGACCCGAACGGCCCGGCCGCAAATCGGGATGAACGATGGTCAGGGCAATCATGGTGGCACCGCCGCGCGGTTCACCGCAACGCCCAGGAACCCCCATGTCAGGGTCTGCAACAAGGCCGACTTGGCGCCCAACAGGCTGGCCGCGATCAGGAATGCAAGGCAGAACGCCAGCGCCGCCCCGCGCACCGCATCGCCCCCGCCGCCACCGCGCAGGACCAGAATTACGGGCAGGGCAGTCAGCCCGAGCAGAACCAGCCCGCCGTCCTGCACCAGATCGAGCAGCCGCGAGTGATGGACAATCACCGGCCCCGGCGCGGTAAAGCCGAACTTGGCGGCCGCCGACCCATGACCACCAAATCCCTCGCCGAGCAACAGGATGGACGGCTGTTCGGCCAGCCGGTCGGCGTAGGCCGCCTGCGCCTCCGCCCGTTCCCCGTAAGTGCCCGTGACGAACGCCCGGCCCCACAGGCTGGCGCTATCGCCCAGCACCGGGGCCACGGTCAGGAACACCACACCGGCCACCGCCACGCCGCCGCCCAGAAGGCCGAGCAAGGCCGTCCGGCGCAATTCCCCCGTTACCCCCAGAACGGCCTGAAATACCATGCCCAGCGCCAGCACGACCCAGGTGAAGCGCACCACGCTCAAAAGGACCCCGGCCGCGCACAGCAGGGGCAACGGGCGCAGCCAGCCACGCATTCCGCCCCCGCTCGCGCCGACCGCCAGCAAGGCGACAGCGCCGAGGAAAACCCCAAAATCCGTGCCGTTGCCAAAGAACCCATAGGGCCGGATCCAGCCCGCGTCCAGGTTGCCCAAACCATGCGCCCCGGCCACGGCATCGGCCCCCGGCGCCAGCACCGAACGGCCCGAGGACATCCACGCCAGATCCACCGCCAGGGGGCCGTCCAAAGCCTGCCACAAGGCGACCGCCACCGCCGCCACGGCCATCCCGCCAAGCAGGCCTGGACGGTCGAGGGCGTGCGGCCCGTTGAGCCGGGCCAGGGCATAGGCACCGATATAGAGGTATTCTTCCTTCCAGTGTGCCGCCCGAATGTCGAGCGGCACCCGCACGTCGGCCACCGCCAGCCCCACGCTGACCACCAGCAACGCCACCACGGCCATGTCGGCGGGATGCAGCCGGGGCTGTCCGTCCGGGCGCGCAGCGCTCATGACCAGCAGCAGCACGAACACCAGATCGCCCAGCAGAATGAGACCGAACCACGCCAGCGGCTCGGCCCCCAACGCCGGGTCCAGGAACAGCAGACGGCGCAGGCCGTAGTTGCCGGCGATCACCACCAGCCCGCCGACCAGCCGCGCCCGAGGTCCAGTGAAGGCCGCCACCAGCACGACCACGTGCAGCGCCCCGATGACCGCCAGCACCGCCACCTCGTTCAACATGCCGCCACCCTGTTCAACATGCCAAAGCCTTCCTGGGCCGGGACGGCGGGGCAAGGGCCAGCGTCTGCGCGGCGATGTCGCTTACCCGCCCGGCCAGCAGCGCGACGGCCGCTCCGGCAACCCCGTAGCGGGGGGTCAACAGGACGGCGCAGGCCACGGCCACGACCGCCCCAATGGCTGCGGCGACAGCCACCGGCCTGCCCCGTCGGGCAGCACGCAGGGCCAGGGCGGGGCCGGCCCCAAGGGCGCCGACCAAGGCGCTCAGCGCGATCACAGGCAGGACGGAGGCGACGTGCAAATACTCCACCCCAAGGACGGTTGCGACCATGGCCTCTGGCGCGGCGGCCAGCAGGACGCCCCAGGGCGTCGCCAACACCGCGATCAGGCCGCCCCAGCCGAACGCCGACCGGCGTGTGTCGCCAAGCCGGGCGGCCGAGGCCAGACGGGGCTGCACCGCCGTGCCGATGGCCGCCGACAGATGGGCCACCGGCAAGGCCAGCAGTAACAGGGCGCGCAGGGCTCCCGCCGCAATCTCGTCCTGGGCGACGGCCAGGATCAGCAGCGGCGCCTGGGTTGCCGCCACCCAGGGCACCGCCGAAACCAGCAGCCAGCCCCCGAATCGCCCATGGTGGGACCACGCCGCCCATATCACCCGGCGACTGGGCCAACGGACGATCCGGCCCAGCATGACGGCGCCCACCAGCCCCGCCCCGCCGGCCAGAGCGGTCAGGAACCCTTCGGCCGACGTTGCCTGAGCGGCTAGAACCATGGTCGGTGGCACAGCCAACGCGGCGGCGGACGCAGCCTCGTCGGCGCGGCGGCGCAGATGGGCGGCCCGCCGCGCCAGGGCCAGCAGCCCCGTCCCGGCCGAAGCCGCGAAGCCCAGCCCGCCGGCCAGTGCCAGTGGCCCCCACCATGACGCAAACGCCGCCGCCAGCACCGCCATCCCGGCCAGCACTGCCCACAACCCTAGGGCTGCACCAAGCGTCGCCGGACGCACCCGGCCGCGCGCCGTCAGCGGGTCGAGCACCAGTGCCGTCTGCACGGCCAGCCCCGCCGCCAGGCCGGCCGCCATCAGGGCCAGCCGGCCATGCTCGGCGAGCGGCAACAGCCACACCGCAGCCAGCGCCACGCCAAACGGGCTCGCCGCCGCAACGAACTGCTCTAGGCAGGCCCAAATCAGCACGCGCGAGGAAACGGCGGCTGAGGATCGGTTCTGCAGCGTGATGGCGGCCCCTCCTCCAGTTGAAGAACCCTTCTACCGTCAGGACAACCGCAGGTCCATATTTATAGGCCTATGCATACGATATACGACCTACGCGCGCATAACGTGTTGATACTAATTTTCACCCTATTAGCGACACCACCAGTGGTTTTCTAAACAGCTTTTCCCGTACAGGTGCGCATGATAAACAGGGGAGCGTGGGGGAAGAAAATACGATGATGACCAACAACGGGGCGACGCCACCCGCCCGGTCACCCGACCTTGATCTGGACCATGCGCTGCGGGCGCTGTGGCGGAGGCGGTCGGTTCTGGTCGGCGCGGTCGGGCTTGTCGTCGCTATCGCGCTGTTGGTGGTTTTCCAGATCCCGCCGCGCTACACCGCCACCACCCTGGTCATGCTCAGCCCCCGCGCCCCGCAGGTGATGGATGCAGCCGAGGTGGTGCCGGCGCTTGGCCTCGACTCATCGGCCGTACATAGCGAAGTGGAGGTCCTGCGCTCGCGTGCCCTGGCCGAGGCCGTGGTCGATGCGGCCGACCTGCTGGGCGACCCCGAATTCAACCCCGACCTCACCCCGCCGCCACTGTGGCGGCCCGCCTTTGGCCTGGGTCCGGCGTCCTCGAACGGCGCCGATCCCTTGTCCCGCGAACGGGTGGTCGAGGCATTCCGCGATGCCCTACGCGCCGACCCGGTCAACCGATCCCTGGTGGTTGCCATCCGGGTCACGGCGCGCGACGCCGCCAAGGCCGCCCGGCTGGCCGACACCACCGCCGCGCTGTACCTGGAACGGCAGGTCCGCGCCAAACTCGCAGCCACGCAAGGCGCCGCCGACTGGCTGATCGAGCGGGTCGAGGTCCTGCGCGGCGAAGCCACCATGGCCGAAGCTGCGGTGGCCGCCTACCGGGCCCGCCACGGCCTGGGCCAGGGGACAGAATCCTCGCTGGCGGCCGATGACCGCAGCCGCCTGACCGCCACCCTGGCCGAAGTCCGCGCCGCCCGCGCCGACGCCGAGGCCCGCCACCAACGCCTGCGCCGGGCGGTTGCCTCGCCCGATGGCGCGGCGCTGGCCGCCGTTGGCGAAGTGCTGGCCTCGCCGCTCATCCACCGCCTGCGCGAGCAGGAAGCCCAGGTTGGCCGCCGTCTGGCCGACCTGTCGGCGCGCTACGGCCCGCTGCACCCCAAACTGGCCGAAGTCGCGGCGGAGCGCGATGACGTGCGCGGCCAAATCACCGCCGAGGTACGCCGGATCGCCGCCGGCGTGGCCGACGAAGCCCGCGTCGCCGCCGCGCGCGAGGCGGCCTTGCTCGACACCCTGGCCGATCTGGAACAGCATCGCGCCGACGAGGGCGCCGCCTCCGCCCCCCTGGCCGCCTTGGAGCGCGAAGCCGCCGCCGCCCGCGCCCTGCATGAAAGTTTCCTGCGGCGGTCCAAGGAGGCCGCCGAGCAGATCGCCCTCCAGGGCGCCGACGCCCGCATCGTGTCGCCCGCCGCCGTGCCGGTGCGGCCGAGTTATCCACGCAAGACCCTGACGGTGGTCGGGGCGGCTGGCGCCGGGCTGTTGATCGCCCTGGCCCTGGTGTTCGTGCTCGAACGGCTCGACCGGGGCCTGCGCCGGCCTGAGGACGTGGAGCGCCGCCTGGGCCGCCCGGCGATCGGGCAAGTGCCGCTGATGCGCCAGAACCCCACCATTCCCGATGCCGTGGCGGTCGAGGAAATGCGCCAGATCCGCACCGCGCTCAGCCTGTCGGCCGGCGGTTCGCCACAGGTTGTGGCGGTCACCTCGTCGCTGCCGGGCGAGGGCAAGACCACCCTGTGCCTGTGGCTGGCCCGCACGGCGGCGGCCGGGCGCCGTGTCGTGCTGGTCGATGCCGACTTGCGCCGGCCGCGCCTGGGCGCCTTGGCCGGGGTGACCGACGGGCCGGGCCTTGCCGCCGTGCTGGCCGGCGAGGCCACCCTGGACGAGGCGTTGCAGCCCGGCCCGGTGGAGGGCCTCAGCGTGCTGCCCGGCCGACCGTTGGGCGGGGCCGCCGCAGACCTGCTTGGCGGAGCGGCCATGCAGCGCTTGCTGGAAGACTTACGGGCGCGGTTCGACCTTGTGGTGGTGGACACGCCGCCGGTCCTGCCGGTGGCCGACGCGCGTGTTTTGGCGCCGCTGGCCGATGCCGTGCTTTATGCCGTGCGCTGGGAAAAGACGCCCGACGATGTGGCCGCCCAGGGGTTGGCGCGACTGGCAGCGGGCGACGTCCTGCCGCTGGTGGTGCTGTCCCAGGTCGATCTGAAGCGGCAGGGCTCCTACGGCTATGGCGGATACGTCCGATATTACGGGCGGTATGGGGCTTATTATGCGGAGCCCTGAAGCGGTAATCGTGGGGGTTCTTCTGCTGGTCCTGGCCCTGCCCCGCCTGGGTGCCGCCGTCGCCGAGTTGCCCGGCCGCCCTGTTCTGGAAGCACTGGAGGCCGGGCGCCCGGTGGACAACGCCGCCCTACACCGACTGGCCGCAGCGGCGGAACGGTCGTTCGCCCTCGTGCCGGCCGGCGACGCCAAACGGGCCGAGGCCGCCGCGCGGGTACGCCTGGGTGACGGCGCCACCGCTTTGGCCGAGGGGCTGGCCCTGTCGCCGGCTGATCCTTATGGGTGGCTGCGGCTGGCCCATGTCACCGGGGACTCCCGCGCCCTCACCCTCTCCCTGCGCACCGGGCCGTGGGAGCGCGAACTGGCCCATGACCGGGTGGCTGTCGCCGCCCGCCTGCTGCCCGCCCTGGACCATGCCACGCGCCAGGCGATTTATGCGCAGGTGGTGTGGCTGTGGGACCTCGACGCGCCGCGCCTGCTGCGCGCCCTGCCGCCGGGCGCGCACTGGCCGCTTTACCGGCGGGCGCTGTCCGACCGGCCGGAGGCGCTGGCCGAGGTGGCCGCCCGCGTCGGCATGGACTGAGCCACCCCCACCCCCGCCAGCACGGCCAGCCACAGGGCGTTGGCCGGCATTTGCAGGGTAAAGTCCACCGTCGCATGGGCGCCGGCCAAAACCAGCGCGGCAAGGCCAAGCGCCGGATAAACCCTGTGCCGCCGCCGCACGATCAGGCCGCGCACCGTCAGCCCGGCCACGCCGACCAGCAGGGCATACAAAAGCACCGTCGCCGGCAGGCCCAACTCAAAGGCGTTCTCCAGATAACTGGAATGGGCCTTGTCCCAGTGCTGGTCCAGGTCGGGCGGGCGGTGCGCCGCAAAGGCCCGGTTGAAGCTGCCCAGGCCATGGCCCGTCCACGGCCGGTCAAGCACCCCGGCGGCAACGGCGGCATGAACCGGCGCGCGGTCGGTCGCCGCAAGATCGGTCGCCACCAGCCGCGCCCCCACCCCACTGCCCACCGCCGCACCGAGCACCGCCAGCGCCACCACCCCCGACGCCGCCCAGCGGCGCAGCCTGCGGCCCGAAGGCCGGCGGGCCACGGCGACCGCCACGACCAGCACCACGGCGCCCAGCAGCCCGGCCGCGACTCCCGCCCGCGACTGGGTCAGCAGCAGCGCCGCCGCGCACAAGCCACCCGCTGCCGCCGCCCAACTCCGGCGCTCCAGCACCAAGGCCAGGGCGGCCAGGGCGCCGAACCCGAACAGGGTGGCCGCCGCGTTGCGGTTCACGAAGGTCGCCGTCAGGCTGTCGTGGTAAGTCCACTTGTCCCACCACAGGATGGCCCCGAAGCCGCCCAGGTGGACCACCAGCCCATAGAGCGCCACCGCCCCGGCCCCGACCGCCATGGCGACCACCAACCGCCGGGCACCCCCCACATCGCGCCCCAGCGCCACGGCCAGGACGAAGGCCACCCCATAACTCAGCAGGCGCATGGCCCCTTCCACGGCCAGCGCCGGATCCACCGCCACTGCACCCTCAAACCCGACCTCATCCCACAGCGGATGATGCCACGCCGCCGGCGTCCAGGGCGCGGCCTGAACCAGCGCCCAGCCGACCACCGTCAGCCACCCCGCCGCCAGCCAGCGCACGGCACGCGGCAAGGGCGCCTCACCCCGCAGGCCCCACGCCACCAGCAGCAGCCCCAGCACCATGGCCAGCGCCGTCCAGGCCAGCGGTCGGTTGCTGCCCAGCGGGATCGGGGCCAGCATCAGCAGAAGGGCGAGCCCCCTAGAACAAACGTTGTCGGACACGGATGACGTCCCCCGGCCGCACCACGGCCTCGGCCGGCATGACCTCCGGCGCGCCACCGCCGCGCGTGACCTCGATGTCGTCCTCATCGGCGCGATAGGTGTAACCGCCAGCCACCGCCACCGCCCCCAGCAGGGTCAGACCTTCGGCAAAAGGATAGGCGCCCGGCGTGCGGACCTCGCCCAGAATGTAGAACGGCCGGCGGTCGATCACCTCCACCGCCACGCGCGGATCCCGGAGGTAGCCCTCGGCGAAGCGTCCGGCGATGGCACGTTCGGCCTCGGCCGCGCTCAGGCCACCGACCGTCACGGTGCCGACCAGAGGCAGGGCGATGCGGCCTTCGCCGTCGATATTGAAGGTGCCCGACAGGTCCTCCTCGCCGAACACCAGGACGCGCACGCGGTCGCCAGAGCCGAGACGATAGGCCTCCTGCGCGCCCGCCCCGCTGCTGACCACCAACAAGGCCAGGACCAGGGCCATCAGTGCCCGCACCATCATAAATCCTCCCCTTTTTACAGTCGTGCCCCCAGGCGACGCATTTACAACCGCGCCCCCAGGCGCAGGGTCATGCGGGTCCGGGTAAATCCCCCGTCGCGCACCGCGCTGACGCGGTCCTCCCACCGTCCGTCGAGGCCGACGAACCAGCGGTGGTCAACGCGATACTCGGCGCCGACCTGCACGGTCGCATCCTCTTCCCACAGGTCCCCAACGAGTCCGAGATAGCGCCGCCGCGTCCGCCCGCCGCCAGCCGTCAGAACCAGTTGACGCAGCAGTTCATGCTCTACCCCGACATACCAGCCCGTCTCGATCACGGCGGCCTGGAGCAGCGCGCCGGTTTCCTCCACCGACTGCCACGCCCGGCCGGACAGCGCGGTGAGCGTGGTCAGGCTGATCTTCACCGCCCCGCGATAGATCGTCTCGGCGTGGGGCAGAAACAGCGGAAAGGCGTACTGCCGCAGGCTGCGTCCCCACATCACTTCGCCAGCCATGCGCTCGGTCATGTCAAACGCCGCGCCAATCAGCAGGTCATTGGACAACGAACTGCGGTCGATGCGCAGCAAGGGAGTCAGGCGGGTGTAACGCCGCAGCTCCTGGCGAGCTTCCACAAACACGTCGAGCATGGAAGTGAGGGCAACCCCGCTCCGCTGGCTGAGGCTGACCTCCCAACGGTCGCGGTGGCGCTGGTCGATCATGCCGCCGCCGACCGCCTCGACATCCTGATGACGCAGCCGCGCCACGGTGGCCGTCCCGCCGGCCAAAAACCGTCCTGTCCGCGCCAGCACCGCCACGTCCGCCACCGCACGATCCACCGGCACCGGCCGCGCGGCGGCGCCCAGCGCATCGACGGATCCCGGCAACTCATGCCCCCGCGCCCAGGACAGTTCGACATGGGCGCGGGAGCGATCCCAGCCCTCCCCGCTGACCCGCGCGGCGGCCGTCAGGTTGCGGTGGTCGAGCGCGGGGTTGTCGGCGTGACGCACCTCTTCGGCGCCCAGAGACGCCTTGACGAGCCATGGATGGGGACCGCTGGTCGCCGATAGTGCGGTCGCCACGGTCAGCACCCGGTCTGGCACCGGATGGGCGGTGGCCGCCACATTGTCATCAAACGTCAGACGGGTTTCGATGTCGCCGTGCAGCATCAGGCCGTGAACGGGAACCCCCTTGGGCTCCAGCGCGCGAAGCTGTTCATCGGCCTCCTTGAGGGCGATCACCACGCGCGGTTCGTCCTCGGCCGCCAGGGCCGGAAAGCCGGCCAGCACCCCCAGAAGCGTCAGCACCACCGGGCGCATCACGACCCACTCGGCACACGGAAACGGCTTTCGAGAACGGGGTCCTGGCGCACGGTCGCCGGCTCTTGCCCCCGCGCGACGACAGCACCGGACGGCACCGCCGAGAAACCCCGCGCCGGCAGGGGCGCGAGCCCCTCCCACTGGCGGACCCATGCCTCAACCCGCGCCGTCGCGGCCCGCCCCACGGCCACCGCCTGCGCCGTCGCGCGCGGCAATCCGACCATTTCGGCATTAAGAAACGCGGCGGGAGTGCCTTGGGCCAACGCTTCGGCAAACGTCGTCTCGATGTCGTCCAGCACCGCCGCGTCGGCATCGGGAGCGACCCGTCGGACCGCCTGTGCCACAGCCTTGCTGTGCCGCCCTTCAAGCGCCGAGAGTACTGCCGCCAACACCCCTGGTGCCGCCGGGCCAGGCGCCGGAATGGCACGAAGGACGGCCTCGGCCACCACGTCGCCAAGCCACGGGGCGAGCAGGGCGGCGGCGGCGGCGATGTCGGCCGCCTGCTCCGGCCGTGCCGCGCTCGCCGCCGACACAACCGCCAGAAAGTCGTCCCGCCGGCCAGCGTCAACCGCGTCCGCGAGATCGACCAGCACCGACGCCGGCAAGCCCTGCCCCACCGCTTCAGGCGACGCCCCGACAGGCCGCACAACACAGCCAAGGACTATGCAGGAAAGAACAAGAAACCACAGGTGGCGCGACCTGAACACGAATACAGCCACAGCGTTCCCCCGTTCGCCTTTCTACCCAAGGTAATAGCAGAAACGACCGTGGAAATGAAAGTAGGCAGCGCAAAACCGTGCTTCACGCCAACATTATTCGTCTTTGCTTGAGTTTCCCGCCACCCCTCGTTTTCGCAACACGCCTTTTACGGCATTTTTCTTCATACCGCCTCCTTACCGCGCACTGGAGGCCCCTAGAAATGGAGTACCCCATGACCAAATCTCAGGCCCTTACCCCGCACAACCCTGATCCGGTGGACATCCATGTCGGCAGGAGACTGCGCATCCGCCGTGTCATCCTCGGCCTTGGGCAGCATCAACTTGGCGCCGCCGTAGGGGTCAGCTTCCAGCAGATCCAGAAGTACGAGCGGGGCCACAATCGCATCTCCGCTTCCCGCTTGTTCGATCTGGCCGATGCCCTGGGGGTGCCCATCGACTACTTCTTCCGCGATCTGACGGCGGATGTTGCCGGCCGATCACAGGCAGACGCCCCCGCCAACCCGCCCTTGTACGAACACGATCCGCGACTCCGGGCCGAAACACTCGATCTGGTCGAGGCCTACTGGCACATGCCCGACGACACGTTCCGACGCAGCGTCCTCGACCTCGTCGGCGTCCTCGGCACCCGCCGCTAGAGCATGGAAGGAACCACCATGACCACGCCCCGCATCATCGACCTGATTGAACGCCTCGACGCCGCGCCCGATGTCGAAACCCTGCGCACGCTGCTCCTCGACGCCCTGGCGAATCTGGGACTGCCGCATGTCGCCTACTGCAACCTGTCGGAGTTCCAGAAGACCGGCGACCTTGCGGCCCTGCAAAAAATCATGACCTTTCCCAGCGACTGGACCACCTACTACCGGGCACGGCGGTACGAGGACATCGATCCGGTGTTCCACGCCGCGCGGTTCCGGCGCCGACCATTTCGCTGGCTGGAACTGACCGCCCCACGCGATACCTCCAGCGCCGGCCAGACCTTCAGCGCCCGCCAGCGCGGCATGATCGCCGAGGCCGCCGCCGTTGGCATGGCGCACGGCCTGACCGTGCCGCTGTTCGGTCCCGACGGCGAACACGCCATCCTGTCCGTCGCCTCGCCCGACCGCCTGGAGGATTGCCCCCTCAGGCCCGCCTCCCTGGCCGCCATCGCCACCCAGTTTCACATGATCCACCAGGACCTCCTCGACGGCGCAAAGGCCGTGGAACCGGACCCGGTCAGCCTCTACCCACGCGAGCGCGAGGTGCTGACGTGGTGCGCGCGCGGCAAAACGTCGTGGGAGATCGGCCGCATCCTCAACCTGGCTGAACGCACGGTGGACCATTACGTGGAGGCCGCCATGACCAAGCTGCACACCTCCAACCGCGTGACCGCCGTGCTCAAGGCCACCCGCCACGGCCTCATTACGCCGTAAGGGTGAACGCATACAGTTCGACCCGCCCCGGTTTATCAAGCCCGGCCCTTGGGCCGGGCTGCCCGAAGCTCTGTTCAGGCGCAGGTTTGCCGCCTGTTCCGTGAGCTGAGGGGGACCCTCCATGATCGACTGTTTCAGCTGGGCTGACGCCCACGCCTTTGGCGATTCGCTGGCAGAACACTATCGGTTGCGCCACCGGGTGTTTGTGCAAGACCTCAAGTGGCGCGACATGACCACCGTCAACGGCATGGAATGGGACACCTACGACCGGCCCGACAGTTGGTATCTGGTGGCCCGCGACGCATCGGGCGCGATGGTCGGCACGCTCCGCCTGCTGCCCACCACCGGCAAGTACATGATCAAGGACCTGTGGCCAGATCGCGTCGATGGCGGCCCGCCGTCCAGCCCCACCGTGTGGGAAGGCAGCCGGTTCTGCACCGCGCCCGGACTGCCGGTGCGCGAAAGCCAGCGCATCGCCGGTCAGGTGCTGGCCGGGGCGGTGGCGTTTGGCGCCCGGTTCGGCATCGAGACCATCCTCGCCGTGACATCCCCCACCGTGGTGCGCGGCGTGTTCGACCGCAGCGGCCTGCGGTCCCGCCCGGCCGGGCCGTTGTGGCAGGTCGAGGGCCAGACCGTGTTGGTCAACGCCACCCGCACCCGGCCCGAGGACTACGCCGCCATCGCCGCCCGCATGGCCCTGCCCGCCGACCCGCTGGTGTTCAGCGACCCGGCGACCCGCGTGGCCGCGGCGTGAGCGAGCCCATGGACGACACCCCCCGCGACGCCCGCCTGCGCACCCTGTGCCGGATGTTGCGCCACGCCCAGGGCGAGGCCGACGCGCTGGCCCTCGACGACCTCATCCCGCGCCTGGAACAGGCCCTGGACATTGCCCTGGCCACCCTTCCCGAAGATGCCTCGACCACACCAGCCCGGAGACTCCAATGACCGTCCAGACCCAAACGACCGCTGACACCTCCACTGTTTCCCAGCGCCAGGCCCAGCGCGGCCTGACCGTGCTCGACGGCCGCACCGACTGCACCGCCGCCGCCCTTGAGGCGCTTGACCGTGATGGCGCGGTCATCCTGACCAACATGGCCGACCCGGATGTCCTGGCCGAAATCGACGCCGAACTCACCCCGTACATGGACGCCACCCCGCCCGGCGCCGGAGCCTTCTTTGGCCGCCGCACGGTGCGCTTTGGCGGGGTCATCGTGAAGTCACGGGCCAGCCACGCCCTGTGCCTGAACGACACCGTGCTGAAGCTGGTCGAGTCCATGCTGCTGCCGGCCTGCGAGGCCATCCAGATCAACCTGACACAGGCCATTTCCATCCGTCCCGGCGAGCCCGAACAGGTCCTGCACGCCGACGATGAACTGTGGCGCACCCCGCGCAACGGCACCGAATACATGGTCAACGCCATGTGGGCGCTCGACGACTTCACCGAGGAGAACGGCGGCACCCGCGTCGTCCCCGGCTCCCACCGGGGCGAGCTTGACCGCATGCCGGACCCGGCAAGCGTGGTCAACGCGGTGATGCCGCGCGGCTCCGTCGTCGTGTGGCGCGGCACCACCATCCACGGCGGCGGCGCCAACAGGTCTGACGCTCCGCGCCGGGGCATCGTGATGAGCTACTGCCTGGGCTGGCTGCGCCAGTCGGAGAACCAGTACCTGACCGCTCCGCCGTCGATCGCCCGCACCTTCGCGCCGCGCCTCCAGGATCTGCTGGGATACCGCGTGCACGTCCCCAATCTGGGCCACGTCGAAGGCCAGGACCCGGCCGCCCTGCTCCAGGACACCGACCTTTCGACCCCCCAGCCGTTCCAGGATTTCCTGCCCGAATGGGCACAGGAACAGGTGCGCCAGTACTACGCGGCGCAAAGCGGGGCAGCCCAAAGCACAGCAGCGGAGTAAATACCGTGAGGGAGCCGGGTCAGCCCGGCTCCTTTCCCATTTCCGGCGGTGTCGAGAGGAAGTCCCGGCGCGGGCCGAATACCACCAGTGCGGTCAGACGGCCCGAGGCGTAGGCGCCGGTGTCGATGCCGATGCGATTGGGCCGCACCTGGGGCTCGGCCGAAACCGTGTGCCCATGGACCACCACCCGGCCGCCGAACACGTCCCTGGACGACAGGAAAGGCTCGCGGATCCACAGCAGCGTTTCCGGTCCCTGGCGATGCAGGGGCACGTCAGGATCGATGCCCGCGTGGACGAACACATAGTCGCCGCTGGAGTGAACCAGTTCCAGCCCCTCCAGGAACCGCCGGTGGGCGGGCGGCAGCAAACCCTCGAACGCGGCAGCCAGATCGGTCTGTTGCAGGGCCAGGATGGCATCCTCGGCAATCCCGTAGCTTTCCAGGGTCTCCTTACCGCCGTTGACCAGCCACACCATGCTTTTGGCGGGCGTGTCCAGGAAGTCGAGCAGAAAGCTTTCATGGTTGCCGCGCAGGCAGACCCGGTCGAACCCCGGCGGCGGCGGATGGCACAGCAGATCGAGCACGCCCCGGCTGTCCGGCCCCCGGTCGATGTAGTCGCCCAGAAACACCAGCCGTCGGCGCACACCATCAGGCAACGTCGCGGAATGGGCCACGATCCGGTCGAGCAGCGCGGACAGCAGATCACTGCGTCCATGCACATCGCCGATGGCATATATGCAGACCCCAGGCTCGGGTTCAGGCATCGGCGGTTGGACCAGGCTGGAACTCACTCTGCCACCTCCATGCGCCGGACATTCCCGACCAAAATCATCAACAAAAAATACGGCACGGGCTCTTGACCCCGGCCGGTATCGCCCTACGTTGAGGGGGACCAGACTCCCCCCTAGTTGGTCGACCCTCCCGACGGCGGCAGATTTCCCCCGATCTGCCGCCGTCATTCCGTCTGAAACTCGGGCGGCAGATTTCCCCCGATCTGCCGCCGTCATTCCGTCTGAAACTCGGGCGGCAGATTTCCCCCGATCTGCCGCCGTCATTCCGCCAGCCTTCTGTCTGAAGGTCGGGGCGATCTGGAGGGCGGGACGATCTGGAGGGTCGGCTCGTCTGAAGGTCAGGCTGCCATGAAGCTCGGGTGCATTGTGGGGCCGGTGGGCCGTACCTCCTAATCATTCCACCAAAAATAAACACCCGCCCGCGACGACGACGCGGGCGGGAAACGAACAACGGCACCTCCTCCCACCGGGAGGGGGTGCCGCTCTTGGATGGCGCAGGCTCAGGAGCCATATGCGGGCGTACCGTGACAGGCTCAGTTCCGGCGGCTGCTCTCGTCGGAACCGTTGCCGTGCCCTTCGCCGGTATCACCCACACCAACGCCGCCGCCGCCGCCGCCGAACCGTGACGGGATGTTGGCATGGGCGTTGGCAAAGGACTCCAGGTCTTTTACCGATACCCTCCAGTCGCGCCCCACCTTGATGGCGCGCAACTTGTCGTGACGGATCCAGTCGCCCACCGTGCGGGGGGTGACCTTCATGCGATCCGCGACTTCCTGAACCGTCAGCAGTGGCTCTCGAAACATTCCACAATCTCCGGCGACGCATAAAACTGCGTAGGACCGATTTATTAACGCCTTGCACCCGCTTCAAGGTCCCGGAGCCTGATGAGGCCCATGTGGTCCGTTTGGTGCTTCCGGCGCCCGACTCCCACCCTGAACGTTCGTTGTAAGTGGGCCGTTGCACCTTGCATTTAAAGGCAACCGGAAAGACGGAAAAGGCTTCGAAAGGCGTAGACCGTCCTAAGGCCGCTCTAAGGCAACGTCTTGAGGACGTCCGACAGCGTCGTAAACAGCCGATCCATGTGGCTGTCCTCGATGATGAGCGGCGGTGACAAGGCGATGGTGTCGCCTGTTGTGCGGACCAGAACACCGCGCGCGAAGCACTCCAGGAACGCCGCAAACGCACGTTTTCCGGGGCCATCGTCCATCGGCGCCAACTCGATCCCCGCGACCAGCCCCATGGCCCGCACGTCGATGACATGGGGCAGCCCGCGCAGGGCGTGGGCGGCGTCCTGCCACCCCGGCGACAGCGCCCCGGCGCGCTCAAACAATTTATCCTCGGCGTAAACGTCTAGGGTCGCCAGACCCGCCGCGCAGGCCAGCGGGTGGCCCGAATAGGTGTAGCCGTGGAACAGTTCGATCAGGTGCTCCGGCCCGTGCATGAAGGCGTCGTGCACCGTGTCGCGCACCACCACCGCCCCCATCGGCACGGCGCCGTTGGTCAGGCCCTTGGCAACCGTCACCAGATCCGGCACCACGCCAAAGGCATCCATGGCGAACGGCGCCCCCAGGCGGCCGAACCCGGTGATGACCTCGTCGAAGATCAGCAGGATGCCCTGGCGGTCGCAGATCGCCCGCAGGCGTTCCAGATAGCCCTTGGGCGGCAGCAACACGCCGGTTGAGCCGGCCACCGGTTCGACGATGCAGGCGGCGATGGTTTCCGCCCCATGCAGGGCAACCAAGCGCTCCAGATCGTCGGCCAGGTCCGCCCCGTGCTCCGGCAGGCCCCGGCTGAACGCGTTGAGGTCGGGTTGGTGGGTATGGCGCAGGTGGTCCACGGCGGGCAACTGGGCGCCAAAGGCCTTGCGGTTGGCCACCATACCGCCGACCGAAATGCCGCCGAAGCCAACCCCGTGATAACCGCGCTCGCGCCCGATCAGGCGGGTGCGGCCGCCCTCGCCGCGTGCCTTGTGGTAAGCCAGGGCGATCTTGAGCGCCGTATCAACGCTTTCCGAGCCCGAGTTGGTGAAGAACACATGATCCAACCCCTCGGGCATCAGGCGGGCCAGCCGAGCGGCCAGTTCAAAGGCCGCCGGGTGCCCCATCTGGAACGGCGGCGCATAGTCCATGCGCGCGGCCTGCTCCTGGATGGCCCTGGTGATTGGGGCCCGGCCATGCCCGGCGTTGACGCACCACAGCCCGGCCGCGCCGTCGAGAATTTCCCGCCCGTCCGCTGCCGTGTAGTGCATCCCTTCAGCCGCGACCAGGAAACGCGGCGCCTTCTTGAACTGGCGGTTTGCCGTAAACGGCATCCACAAGGAGTCGAGATCGTTAATGTTGGAAGAGGTCGGGGCGGGTGAAGAGGTCGAGACGGGCATGGGCTGTTCCGGTCGTTTTGGGGGATGTTCTGAAACGGTGCGCGCGTCAGCCGAAGAGGTCAAGCCATCATGATGACGGTTTTAAGTCCCGCCCTTGCAGAGTCGAAAACACCCTATTCCGCACCCCTGACGCCCTACACGAACCACCCATTGGTCCAATACTGCACCACTAAAGACAAGATCTCTAAAGTGGTTATACCTTTGCCGTCTTGAGGGACAGACCCATTGAGGTATGTAATGCCCTCACCAAACCGGATAATATCCCTACGGAACAAAGTTACTACCCTGAAGCATTATGACGAGAGCAAGGCAAACGGGGTCCCCCACGTCCGGGGAGCCGATGCAAAAGGCGCAGAGACATGACGGTTTACATTTTTCGACGCATCGTTGGTGAAGAGCAGCAGGGCTGGGGCGTGTACCGCGTGGACCAGAACGGCCGGCAGGCCCTGGTCGAGCAGTTCGAGAACGCCCCCCAGGCCAAGCGCCACGCCGACGAGATCCGACGCATGGTCACCGCCAACTAAGCCTATCCCAAGCTTCCGAGCCAGTTTTCGAGATGGAGCCGGGTCCTCCCCCCGTGCTCTCCCGCCGGCGGGATCGTTTGGGCCTCCCACCAAAACGACCCCGCCGGCCCTTTTCCCCGCCTTGACCTGAGGGCGGCGACGCGCCTACAACGGCCCATGCCAACGCCCGACTCCTCCCCCCGCATCATCGCGTTTCACAAGCCGTTCGACGTCCTCAGCCAGTTCACGGCCGAGGAACCCGGACAGCGTACTCTGGCCGAGTTCGGTTTGCCGGGTGGAGTCTATCCGGTCGGGCGCCTGGATCGCGACAGCGAGGGACTGCTGCTGTTGTCCAACGACGGGCCGTTCATCAAGCGCGTGCTTGAACCCCGCCACGGCCATCCCCGCACCTACCTCGCCCAGGTCGAGCGGGTGCCCGATGCCGCCGCCCTGGCCGCCCTGCGCGGCGGGGTGGACCTGCGCATCGGGGGCAAGATCCACCGCACCCTGCCCTGTCAGGCCGACCTGATCGAGGACGAGCCCGATCTGCCGCCACGCGTCCCGCCCATCCGGTTCCGCAAGGAAATCCCCACGGCGTGGGTGCGTCTGGTCCTGACCGAGGGCAAGAACCGCCAAGTCCGCCGCATGACCGCCGCCGTCGGCTTCCCGACCCTGCGGCTGGTCCGCGTGGCCATCGGGCATCTGGCGTTGGGCAACCTGGCGCCGGGCCGCTGGCGGGACGTCAGCCGCAAGGACGTGATGGGATGACTCTGCTGGCGTGGCTGGCCGGCGGTGTCGTGCTGGGGGCGGCCGCCTTCGTGGCCGCCGTCTATGTGGGGTTCCGGGCGCCGCGCGAGCGCGAGACCGGCAGCCCCGCCGACCTTGGCCTGCCGTTCGAGACGTTGAGCCTGACAACCACGCGCGGCAAGCGCCTGTTCGCGTGGTTCATCCCGGCCGAGGATGTGGCCCCCTCTCCCGCTGTCGTCATCCTGCACGGCTGGGGCGCCAATGCCGAAATGATGCTGCCGTTCGCGCCACCCCTCCACGCCGCCGGCTTTGCCGTGCTGCTCCTTGATGCCCGCAACCACGGGCGCAGCGATGGCGACGGATCGTCGTCCATGCCGAAGTTCGCGGAAGACCTGTCCCACGCCGTCGATGCCCTGCGCGCCCGTCCCGACATCGACCCGGCGCGCATCGCCATCGTGGGTCATTCGGTGGGTGCGGCCGCCGCCCTGCTGTGCGCATCCCGGCGTGATGACATCGCCGCCTGCGTCAGTCTGGCCGCCTTCGCCCACCCCGAGGAGGTCATGCGGCGCATCATGGCGCGCGGCCGCATCCCCTACGTTCCCCTCGGCTGGCTGGTCAACCGCGTGGTCGAGATCGCCATCGGCCACCGCTTCGCTGACATCGCGCCCATGGTGACCATCGCCAAGGTGCGCTGTCCGGTGCTGCTCGGCCACGGCACGGCCGATATGGCGGTGCCGGTGAGTGATGCGCGGATGCTGCTGTCCTGCGCCGACGCCAACACTTGCCGCCTGATCGAATTGCCCGACGTGGACCACGGGGCCAACGGCACGATGGATCGTGTCACCGGCCCCGTGGCTGCGTTCCTGACGGAGATGGTTCAGAAGCGCCCTTCCTGATAGTCCCGGATGGCCTGCCGGATTTCCTCCTGCGTGTTCATCACGAAGGGGCCGTGCCAGGCAATCGGCTCGTTCAGGGGGCGTGCGGCGGCGATCAACAGGCGGGTGCTGGTGGTGCCTTCCACCGCCACCGCGTCGCCGTCGCCCAAGACCGCCAGCGTTCCCGCCGTCAGGTCCTGACCACCTAGCCGCACCGCGCCATCAGCGATATAGGCGAACGCCGTATGGCCCTCGGGCACCGCGACCTCGACGGTTTCACCCTGCCCCAGGTGCACGTCGAGCAGCAGCGGATCGGCGGCAATTCCACCCGCCGCCCCGGCCACTCCGGCGAACCGCCCGGCGATCACGCGGACCCGCCCGCCGCCCGGCAACGCCGCCTCGGGGATATCCTCGGCCGCAAGGTTCTGGTAGCCCGGCGTCGCCATCTTCTGGACACGCGGCAGGTTGACCCACAACTGAAGACCCCGCAGCAGGCCATCCTCCTGCTCGGGCATCTCGGAGTGCACGATGCCGCGTCCGGCGGTCATCCACTGCACGCCGCCCGGCCCGATCACGCCGCCGTTGCCCTTGTTGTCGCCATGGCGCATCCGCCCATCAAACATGATGGTTACGGTTTCCATGCCCCGGTGCGGATGGTCCGGGAAGCCGCCCACATAGTCCGCACCCTTCACCGACCCGAACTCGTCGAGCATCAGGAAGGGGTCGAGAATGCCCGCCTCGGTCCCATGGCCCAGAACGCGGGTCAGGCGAACCCCGGCGCCATCGGACGTCGCCCGGCCGCGCGCGGTGGAAACAACAGATCGCAAGGTGCTCATGGTCGTTCTCCAGTTGACCGTCTGAACACCAAGATGGCTGTTTCCTGATGCCGCTGCAATCCGGCTGGTTGGAACATGATTGTTTCTATTTTGAGCACAAAGAAAGACGGGCTGCCGCCCGTACCCGCTCGGGGCAAGTCCCGAACCCCTTTTGTTTCTTCAAAAAAAGAAAAAAGGCGGGTATGGGTGGCAACCCATTCGCGTCAGCGACCCTATCCCCTCAACCGCGTCGCTCGCCTATGCCAGTAAACACCACCACACTGAACGCCACCGCCGCCAGCGCGAGAGCCGGGGCGAAGCCCATGACCAGCAGGATGGACCAATCGACCGGCCCGCTGAGGCGCCCCAGGGAGCCGAACGTCATACCGGGCAGGACCAGCACGGCAAGGCCCCACACGGCGACCCCGACGACCAGCGGCAAGCGGGCCTGACGGGCGAACGTCCCGGCCTTCAGCGCCCGGCGCAGGGCGAGGAGGCCGACCACGGCCAACAGCAACGCCAGGGCGATGAGGACGAGCACCAGCCCGGCCCCGACCATTTCCTGGAACATCACGTAAACGGCAACGATATCAAACGTCTTCATGACTCAGGACTCCTCTCAACCGTGGCCGCGCAGCATGGCGAGGTAGGCGGGCTTGAGGGCCTGCTCCTCGATCGTCCACGACACCCACAGTTCCTTGAGCGGGTCGATGAACGGGAAGGACGGGGTCAGCCGGTTTTCGTAGTCGAACTCGACCAGCATGGCCCGGCCATAGCCCGACACCATCGGACAGGAGGTGTAGCCGTTGTAGACGGCGGTCATGTCCTTGCCGGTGATGAGCGCGGTGAGGTTTTCGGCCACCACAGGCACCTGCCATTTGACGCTGGCCGCCGTCTTGCCCTTGGGCACCCCGGCGATGTCGCCAATGGCGAATACGTTGGCGAACCGCTTGTGCTGAAGGCTGGACTTGTCCACCTCGATCCAGCCATCAGCCGCCAGCGGGCCGTCCTGCCACGGCAGGGCGCTGTTGAGCACGGCGTCGGGGGCGCGCATGGGCGGCACCAGATGCAGCAGGTCCCAACCGACCTCCTTCATGCCCTCAGGCGTCTCGAAGGTGGCGACCTTGCGCGCCGGATCAATGGCCCGCAGGGTGTGCTTGTAGTGGAACCCGATCTCGCGTTCGGTGAACAACTGCTCGACCTTGGTGTGCACCGGGGGCACGGCGAACAGGTTGGTGAATGGGGCGTAGTAGTTCAGGGTCACAGAGTCGCGGCGGCCCCGCAGACGGGCGCGGTCCTCGGTCAGGAAAGTAAACTTGAGGGGCGCGCCGGCGCACTTCATCTCGGTATGCGGACGCAGGAACACGCCCTCGCCGCCCTTGCCGACGAAATCGTCCATGACCTCGAACGACGCCCGCGCCGCCTCCGGCCCGGCGTAGATCGAGGTGATGCCGTGCTGGCCGATCAGCGACCGCTCCATGCCCTCGATACGCTCATAGTCGAGGATGAGCCCGGTGGCGACGATCAGGTAGTCATAGGGCACCGTCCGCCCGCCGGACGTCGTCACGGTGTTGGAGTCGGGGGCAAACGCGGCCACCTGCTCCTTGATCCACTCCACGCCATCGGGCATGTAGGCGGCGTTTTCCACCTGCACCCGGCTGGTGTCCCAGATGCCAGCCGCGACCAGCGTGAAACCCGGCTGGAACCAGTGCGTGGTCTTGGCATCAATCACCGTGATCGAGGCCCCGTCCAGGCGCCGCCGAAGCTGCGAGGCCATGGCCACGCCCGCCGCGCCGGCACCGGCCACGACAATGCGCGCATTCGTGCTGACCGGCGCCGCATGGGCACCGGACCCCAGCGTCACCCCGGAAAGGGCGGCCGCCGCAGCCGACAGCTTCAGAAAAGCGCGCCGGTCAATTTTGTTCGTCGTCATATGGAAGCTCTCATCCCAGTTCCCGGAATTGAGGCTTCCTCCCCGTTGTTAAGCGTCTTCTAATATGCAGACTGGTGTATTTCCAGAGAAAAATGAATGGGGCCTACCCTGATGGGCGGGTTTGGGCGGTGCGGGAGGTAGGGGCGCCAAAAGAAAAATCCCCCAGACCTTTAGGGTCCGGGGGATCATGGTGCCCAGGGGCGGATTCGAACCACCGACACCGGCATTTTCAGTGCCGTGCTCTACCAACTGAGCTACCTGGGCGAAGGCGTTGTGCGCGTTGGGAGGCCGCTTATAGGAGATATTTTTGGGGCTGTCCAGCCCCTCCTGAAAGATTTTTTCAGTCTTCTTCATTTTGCTGCTGGCCCCCCACTTGGCCAATGCGCAATTCGGCCTCCAGCAGGTCGGGATCGGGAACCTCGTTGGTCGGCATCCTGTAGACGCCACCCAGCCAGCGGTGCAGATCCACGTCGGCGCAGCGGCGCGAGCAGAAGGGGCGATAGCGGGCGCTGTCCGGCGAATTGCTGATCGTCGCGTTGCAGATCGGGCAGGCCGCAGCGCCCACCCGCACACGTTCCAGGCGGCTTTTTTCCGAATCGTCGTGGTCGTTCATCGTCCGGTTCCGTTGCTGACGTCGAGTCCCTCGCCGGCCGCCCGTTCCACCACTTCCAGCCGATGGCCAAGGATGCGTTCGGCCTCGGCCACGGCGGGCGCCAGGGGGCCGCGCAGCACGGCCGCGACCGCCACCCCCACCGTCACCTTGGGACGGCTGCCCGGCATCGTGCGGGCATGGTCCACGGCGCGCCGCAGGGCCTCCAGCGCGACGGCGACGGGGGTGGGCGGTTGGGCCTGGGCAGGGCCGAGCAGCAGGTCCGACAGCGGCGGGCGCACCCGGTCGCGCCGCACTTCGACCAGACCCAGGCCCGAAACCCCAACCACCTGGGGACGCGCCGGATCGTCCGCAAGCGCCTGGACCAGACTGTCGGCCAGTTTGCGCTTGGCCACCATGGCCCCACGCGGCGGGGCGGCGAAATCGATCACGATGGCCCCGGCCAGGGCACGCAGGCGCATCTGGCGGGCGATCTCGGGGATGGCGGCGGCATTAACGGCGTCCTCGCCGCGCCGGCCGCTGTCCACGTCGATGGCGGTGACGGCGGCCGTCGTTTCGATAGTCAGAGCGCCACCGCCATGCAGCGGCACGCGGCGGGCCAGCGCGGAGTCGATGGCCTCGGGCACGCCCTCCTCGGCCAGCAGGCCGGCGCCACACACCCGCACGGCGTCGGCGAGGTCAGGCCGGGCGCGGCGGGCGTCGTCGGCCAGGACGGCGCCCTCGCACAACACGCGGTTCACGGCGCGGCCAGCAAGGGCAGCGGCCAGCGGCGGCTCTCCGGGGCGCACCCGGCAGGGCGGCTTGAGGGTGCGGCGCGCCCGCTCGACCTCCGCCCAGGCTGCGCGGGCATCGGCCAATGCGGCGTCAAGGTCGGCCTCGGGCACCTGGAAGGCGGCGGTGCGCAGGACCACGCCCTCCCCCTCGCCCACCGCGCCTTCCGCCCACGCCTGAAGGCGCTTGCGTTCGGCCTTGTGGGTCAGGCGGGACGACAGGCTGACCCCGGCGCGCAAGGGCGTGTAAACCAGCAGATGCCCGCCCAATGACACCGCGCCGGTCACCTTCGGCCCCTTGCCCGGCCGCTTTGCCTGGGCGATCTCGACCAGCACGGCGGTGCCTTCGGGCGGCAGGCCGCCGGGCATGTCCTCGGCCGGCAGGAAGGCGTCGGGGCCGCTGCCCAGGTCGATGAAGGCCGCAGCCGTCCCCGGCACGCGCGCCTTCAGGCGGCCCAGCCACAGATCGCCCGGCAACGGCAGGTGATCGGGGAACAAATGGACTTCCCACACCACGCCCTCGGCCACCAGGGCAACGCGGGTCAGTCCAGGAGAGCGGTCAATCAGGGCCATATCGGGCCGCATCGGCGTCTACCCCCGGCGCAGGCCGAGGCCGCGCATCAGCTTGTCAGTTTCGTGCAGCGGCAGCCCGACCACGTTGGTGTAGGACCCGCTGATCTGGCGCACATAGGCCGCCGCGAGGCCCTGGATGGCGTAGCCGCCGGCCTTGCCGTGCCATTCGCCGCTGGCGATGTATTCCTCGACCTGGAAGGCCGACAGGCGGGCGAACACCACGGCTGTCTCGACAACGCGCGTCACCGCCCGGCCGTCCGGCGCGATCAGGCACACCCCGCCATACACCCGATGCCGCCGCCCGCCGAGCAGGTCCAGGCAGCGCCGCGCGGTGGCCTCGTCTTCGGCCTTGGGCAGGATGCGCCGCCCGACCCCGACCACCGTGTCGGCGGCCAGCACAAAGGCCCCCTCGTGGCGCGGGGCGACGGCGCGGGCCTTTTCCTCGGCCAGACGTTGGGCGTGGGGGCGCGGCAACTCGCCCTTGAGGGGAGCTTCGTCCACATCGGCCGGGTCCACCACATGGGGAACCACGCCGACCTGGGCCAGCAGGTCAAGCCGACGCGGAGAGGCCGAGGCCAGAACCAGACGATCGAGGAGAACCGGAAGGACTTCGGGGAGAGAACCTGCCATAAACCCTTCTACTTGAACCGGAATATGATCCGACCCTTGGTCAGATCGTAGGGCGTCATTTCAACCGTGACCTTGTCACCGGCCAAAACACGAATGCGGTTCTTGCGCATCTTGCCCGACGTGTGGGCAAGGATGTCATGCCCGTTTTCCAGCGTCACGCGGAACATGGCATTGGGCAGCAGTTCGGTCACCACGCCCGGAAACTCGATCATGTCTTCCTTGGCCATCACCGCTCCGCAGGGCCCACAGACAGAGTAAAACGGAACTGAATGAATGTTGCCAACCGGGGGCGTCGTCAAGAACTTTCTGGCCTGAAACAGACTCTTCCGCTGGCGCGGACGGGCTGCCGCCCGGCCCGCTTGGGGCAAGCCCCAAACCCCTTTTATACTTCAAAAGAAAGAGGTCTGGAGCTTGCTCCAGGCTGGCGGCCGCCATCCGCGACAGCGGACCAAAACCCCACCCCTCTACAGCCGGGGCATCTTGGCGACCGGGAAGCGTTCCTGGATGCGGTTCATGAGGTCGTCGCGGACGGCGCGGTAGGCCTCAAGCCGCACCTCGCGGCTGCCCTCGGCCAGGGACGGATCGAAGGTGCGCCAGAACTCCACCTCGCAGGCCACGGTACGGGTCAATTCCACGGCCTTGTGCTGGGCTTCGGGCGACAACGACACGACCACGTCGAAACTATCGTCCTCCAGGTCCTCGAACACCTTGGGGCGGTGGGTGGTCAGGTCGATGCCAATCTCGTCCATCACCTGGATGGCAAAGCCGTCCACCTCGCCGCCCCGACGCGCCCCCACCGAATCAACAAAGATCCGCGTGCCGTGCAGGCGCCGCAGGATGCCCGCCGCCATCGGTGACCGGATGGCGTTCATCGTACAGGCGAACAGCACGGCGGAGGGCAATCCGTGCATTCGGCTCAGCCCCTGATGTGGAGGACGCAGACCAGCGTGAACAAGCGGCGGGTGGTGTCGCCGTCGGATTCGATGCCCTTTTCCAGCAGGCGCTCGCGCAGCATCTCGGCGCCCTCGTTGTGCAGGCCCCGGCGGCCCATGTCGATGGACTCTATGGCACTGGGGGACGCCGTGCGGATGGCGCTGTAATAGCTTTCGCACACCATGAAGTATTCCTTCACGATGTTGCGGAACCCCTTCAGCGACAGGAACGCCGCGCACAGCGGCATGTCGGACTGGTCGTGGACATCGACGCACAGCTTGTCGCCGTCGATGGACAGGTGCAGCGTATAGGGGCCGGTGACCGAACCATCGAGAACGTGGAAGTGGTTTTCCTCCAGCAGGTCATAGATGGCGACCTTGCGTTCATGCTCGACTTCCGGGCGGCGGCGCACAAAGGTCTTCTCGTCCAGGCGGACGTCGATGATGACTTCGGTTTTCGAACCCTGCCCCATCCCCCGGCCCCCTTACAGGTTCAGGCGCAAGGCGACGCTCAGGCCGTGCGCCTGGAGCCCTTCCGCCTCGGCCAGGGTGACGGCGGCCGGGCCGATGGCGCGCAAGGCTTCGGGCGTGCAGCCCAGCAAAGAGGTCCGCTTCATGAAGTCCAGCACCCCCAGCCCCGACGAGAACCGCGCCGAACGCGCCGTCGGCAGGACGTGGTTCGGCCCGCCCACATAGTCGCCCACGGCTTCCGGCGTGTAGCGGCCCAGGAAGATGGCCCCGGCATTGCGGATGCGGTCGGCCAAGGCCATGGGCTCCTCGACGGCCAGTTCCAGGTGTTCGGGCGCGATGCGGTCGGTGAGGGCCACAGCCTCGTCCATGTCACGCACGACGATCAGGGCGCCGTGGTCGTTCCAACTCTGACGGGCGATGTCGGCCCGCGGCAGGGTCAGCAGGCGGCGCTCCACCGCCTGCTTGACCGCCTCGGCAAAGGCCGCGTCATCGGTAATCAGGATGGACTGCGCGGCGGTGTCGTGCTCGGCCTGGCTCAGCAGGTCGGCGGCGATCCAGTCGGGGTCGTTGGCGCCGTCGGCGATGACCAGGATCTCGGACGGCCCGGCGATCATGTCGATGCCGACCGTGCCGAACACCTGCCGCTTGGCGGCGGCCACAAAGGCGTTGCCGGGGCCGACGATCTTGTCCACCGGCGCAATCGTCTGCGTCCCATAGGCCAGCGCGCCGACCGCCTGGGCACCGCCGATGCGGTAAATCTCGTCCACCCCGGCCTCCCGCGCGGCGGCCAGCACCAGCGGGTTGAGGATGCCGTCAGGGCTGGGCACCACCATGACCAGACGCTCGACCCCCGCCACCTTGGCCGGCAGGGCGTTCATCAACACCGACGACGGATAGGCCGCCGTGCCGCCGGGCACGTACAGCCCCGCCGCGCCGACCGGCGTCCAGCGGCCGCCCAGGGTCACCCCGGCGGCGTCGGTGGTCAGGGTGTTGGTCGGCTTCTGCTGGGCGTGGTAGGCGCGGATGCGCTCGGCCGCCGTGCGCAGGGCCGCAATCAGATCGGGCGGGCAGCGGTCAGCCTCGGACGCGATGGTTTCGGCCGGGATGCGCAGGGTTTCCGGCGTCAGATCCAGGCGGTCGAACTTGCTGGTGTACTCAATGACGGCGGCGTCGCCGCGCGCCTTGACGTCGGCCAGGATGCCGGTGACGACGGCGTTAACGTCCGGGTCGGACTCCCGCTTGGCATCCAGCAGGGCGGCGAAGGCGGCCTCGAAACCGGCGTCCGCGGTGTGCAGATCAACGGGCATCGACAACCTCCCGGAACTTGGCAATCCAGCCGTTCACTTCGGCCGAGCGGGTCTTGAGCGCCGCCCGATTGACGATCAGGCGCGAGGTTACGTCGGCAATGTGCTCGACCTCCACCAGCCCGTTGGCCTTCAGGGTCGAGCCGGTCGAGACCAGATCCACGATGCGGTGGCACAGACCCAAGTTGGGGGCCAGTTCCATGGCGCCGTTCAGCTTGATGCACTCGGCCTGCACACCCCGCGCCGCGAAGTGGCGGCGGGTCACCTCGGGGTACTTGGTGGCGACGCGGATGTGGCTCCAGCGCGCCGGGTCGTCCTCGGCCGACAGGTCCACCGGCTCGGCCACCGACAGGCGGCAGGCGCCGATGCCCAGGTCGAGCGGGGCATAGATTTCGGGATAGCCGAATTCCATCAGCACGTCATTGCCGCACACGCCCAGATGCGCCGCGCCGAACGCGACAAACGTCGCCACGTCAAACGACCGCACCCGGATGATGCGAATATGCGGATGGTTGGTCGAAAAGGTGAGCGCACGGGACGACGGATCGTCGAACGCCGCCTCCGGCTCGATGCCGGCGGCACGCACAAGCGGCATGCATTCGCTGAGGATCCGCCCTTTGGGAAGGGCGAGAACCAATTGTTCGGGGCTCATTTCGACTCGGCTCTTCCAGACGTGGACAACTGGGGCAGACGTGGACAACTGGGGACGGCGGAACTTGCGCTTTGGGGCGCATGTTTACACGGAACCTCCGCCGGTCACCAGCCCCTATTGCCCGGATGGCGCCGGATTGCCTCAGCTTTTGGCCATGAACGTGACACCGAAAAAGCCCAGCGCGACGGCAACCAGACTGGCCAGCAGCACGACGATGACCGTCTGCATGAGGCTCATGCCGCTGCGGGGCTTGACCTTGACCTTGCCGTTGATGGCGTCCTGCAACTCGTTGATGCGAGCCTGCATGTGAACACGGGCAGCCTTCTGCTTGTCCGGCGGCAGGCGCTGGTACATGGCCTGCAAACGGGCCATTTCGCGTTGATTTTCTTCACGCGAGCGTGTCTTGAGATTAGCCATAGGCCCCCTCGTATGGATGCGCTCCCTCAAGCGCCGCGACGTCGCGCGGTCCCCTGAACCGATGCGACAGCATACATCTTTATTACTAGTCGCGTTTTACACCGCGTAGACCGGGATGCTACCACCACCTGTCGCCGCTTCCAAGCGACCAACCCATGTTGGCCGCCTGGAAACGGGGAAAAGATCAGCCGCGCAGGCGTTCGATGGTGGCACCGCAGGCCGCCAGCTTGGCCTCCAGGCATTCATAGCCCCGGTCGAGGTGGTAGATGCGGTTGACGATGGTTTCACCTTCGGCCGCCAACCCGGCCAGAACCAGCGACGACGACGCGCGCAGATCGGTCGCCATGACCGGGGCGCCCGACAGCTTGGGCATCCCCCGCACGATGGCCGACGAACCGTGGACGTTGATGCGCGCGCCCATACGGGTCAGTTCCGGCACGTGCATGAAGCGGTTCTCAAAAATCGTCTCGGTAATCATCGAGGCGCCGCTGGCGGTTGCCATCAGGGCCATGAACTGGGCCTGCATATCGGTCGGGAAGCCCGGATAGGGTTCGGTCATCACGTCGATGCCGCGAATATCGGCCCCGTCGGCCTTGACCCGGAAGCCCTTTTCGGTGGCCATGACCTCCACCCCAGCCTCGACCAGAACGTCGGTCACGGCCTGCATCAGGTCGAGCCGTGCGCCCACCAGTTCCACATCGCCGCGTGTGATGGCGGCGGCTATGGCGTAGGTGCCGGTTTCAACGCGGTCGGGCACCACCGAATACTCGGCGCCGTGCAGCTTGTCCTTGCCGCGCACCCGCAGGACGTTGCTGCCGATGCCCTGGATGTCGGCGCCCATGGCGACAAGGCAGTTGGCGAGGTCGATGACCTCGGGCTCCTGGGCGGCGTTGACGATGACGGTCTCGCCATCGGCCAGGGCGGCCGCCATGAGGATGTTTTCGGTGCCGCCCACGGTGACCTTGGAGAAAATCACGTTGGCGCCCTTGAGGCGGCCGCCATTGCGTTCCTTGGGAACGCGAGCGTGGATATAGCCTTCCTCAAGCGCGATCTCGGCCCCCAGGGCCTCCAGCGCCTTGAGGTGCAGATCGACCGGCCGCGTGCCGATGGCGCAGCCGCCGGGCAGGCTGACCCGTGCCTCCCCGCAGCGCGCCAGCAGCGGGCCGAGGACCAGGATGCTGGCCCGCATCTTGCGCACCAGATCATAGGGCGCGGTGGTGTTGGTGATGTCGTGCGCCGTCAGGTCCAGCACCCGCCCGGAACAATCGCCGTTGCCCGCGCTGTCGCCGTTCATGGACATCTCGACACCGTGCTGGCCCAACAGGTGGGCCATGGTGGTGATGTCGGCCAGATGCGGCAGGTTGGTCAGGCGCAGCGTCTCGTCGGTGAGCATGGCGGCCGCCATCAATGGAAGCGCGGCGTTCTTGGCCCCGCCAATGGGAATGATGCCGCGCAACGGGTGTCCCCCGACGATGCGGATACGGTCCATGGTCTAATCGTCCTTACTCTTTGGGTGCGGGGGAATATCGGGGCGCATCATACAGGCAAATGCGGCACGCGCGAGGCGTTTAGATTTGCCCTTACAGGTGGCCCCCTACAGCCTGGGAAGCGTCACGCCCTGCTGACCCATGTACTTGCCCTTGCGGTCGCCGTAAGACACCTCGCACTGGCTGTCGGCCTTGAGGAAGATGAACTGGCAGGCGCCCTCGTTGGCGTAGATCTTGGCTGGCAGCGGCGTGGTGTTGGAGAACTCCAGCGTCACATGCCCCTCCCACTCCGGCTCCAGCGGCGTCACGTTGACGATGATGCCGCAGCGGGCATAGGTGGACTTGCCCAGGCAGATCACCAGAACGTCGCGCGGGATGCGGAAATATTCCACCGTGCGGGCCAGCACAAAGCTGTTGGGCGGAACGACGCACACATCGGTCTTGCGGTTGACGAAACTCTTGTCGGAGAACGCCTTGGGATCGACCACCGCCGAATCAACATTGGTGAAGATCTTGAACTCGTCGGCCACCCGCGCGTCGTAGCCATAGGAGGACACGCCGTAAGAGATCACCCCATCGCGGTTCAGGCGGTCGGTAAAGGGCTCGATCATGCCCTGGCTTTGCGCCTGGGTACGGATCCAATGGTCGGGCATGACGGGCATAAGGGGGTCTCCTGGTCAGACTACCCACAGCTTTTAGACCAGGACGGCGGGAGCTACAACTCTTCGGGCTTTGCCGGGTCCATGGCGGGCGGTTCCGGGGTGCCGGCCTGCTCCTCGCGGGCCCGTACCTGCTCCTTGCGGCGCCGCAAGTTGGCGCGCAGAGCCTCGGCCTGACGGGCTTGGCGTTCGGCGACGCGCTCCTGCCCGGCCGGGCTGATGCGGGTGGGAGTGGGAGTGCGGGGTGACGACGGGTCCGACATGGCTGTGGCGCTGCTTTCCAAGGGGCTGAAGACCCATCGTGCAACCCCCGCCCCGCCCCGTCAACGCCCACCGCCCGATTAAAAATCGCACCGCCTGTCGTTTTTTCAAACAGAGTGCTTGCACACCCAAAAACCCTATGCCATAAAGCGCCCCTCGACGCCGCCGGGGCCCACGGAAATCCTGGCAAACAGCGGCACGGGACATTGGTTTGATCATAGTTTGCTGCCGTAGCTCAGTCGGTAGAGCACTCCCTTGGTAAGGGAGAGGTCGAAGGTTCGAATCCTTTCGGCAGCACCATAAAAAACCCCGCAAACTCAATGAGTTGCGGGGTTTTCTTTTACGCACTGCGTACAACCTGTCCACAGAGTTTCGTACCAGGTTTCGTACCACGCACATTTTTGCGGTATCTTAGTACCACATCTCCCCTGAACGATTTGCAGCCCTATTGAGCGACTTTCGACGCTCTCGGGTGTCTTCGCATGTCCGCTCCTGAGCTCATCGCTCTACACCCCTTTTCTGCCAATGTTGACAAGAGGCCTTGCCGGGAATCAAGGGACCCGGCAAAGTTGTGGACTCTTGAATTGATCGCGGTGGAGGCGGGGATGTTCGTAGATGAGCGATATGTGCGGCTGATCGAGCAGATGCGTGAAGAAGATGCCGACCCTGTCGAATTCCACCGCCGTCTCGGTGCTCTGGCTGCCGAGCTTCACGATTTCGACATCCTCGAACACTGCAACCATGTGATCGCTGCTTACTCCGTCAACAATATGGAGAACGCTGATGTGGGTTGATGGCGTCGACTGGCCGACACAAGAGCAGATTCAACCGCTGACGGAGCTTCAGGAAGCTCACCAAGCTGCGTTCCTATCGTGCATGTGCTGCACCGCTGATCGTCCGTACCAGCACATGAGCCTGAGCCAACTCAGCGTCTACGCCACAGACATCGAAAAATCTGTGGACGAAGCCGTTGCTAGCAACGAACTCACGGAGGTCGAGATGCTGGGGATCGTGCTCGATGATGTGCTGCGGGAGATCGCTCACCGTGTCTTTTAATCGCATGAATGAATCCCTGCCAGTGCTGGAAATCCTGATCGTGTACAGCGGCGGTGTGATGAAGCGGGACCCGAACTCGCTGATCATGTCCGCCATCGGCGGCGAGATCTCTGCCCTGCCAGGATTTCCAGATCTGCGTTCGATCATCAGCGGAACCTGCGGCGCCGTGATCTACATGAGCGCGGACGTGCAGCTCGTGATCACGTCTGATGAATGTGACCGGCTGTGCCGGCACGATCTCACGCAGCGTGAATATCGATCTCTCAAAGAAAAATACGGCATCTTTTTTGAGATTCATAAAGATTTTTATGACCCGACCTTCGCTGATGCCCTGCAAGCGGTGCAGCGTCGCAAATAGAGTTGTAAACATTATTTAGTGCATGATGCACTAATCTGTTGACACTCAAGAACAAAGTGATCTTGAGTGCATTTTTTTCTTGAATTTTCATGAGACTCTGATACATTAGAAGCATGGAAGGAAGGCGACGACCGCCGACCACATGAAATCAGGGGCATAATCATGAACAAATATGAAATCGCAAACACAACCGCGTCCATCAACACCATGCTCACCGCAGTAGATTCTCTCATCCGTAGGAACCTAGACACATATTACACAAACGGTTCTTCCGAGGTCGCTCCGCACATTGGTCTCAACGTCGAGGAAGATGGGGCATGGGATGTCACGTACTACCAGTACGGACGCACGGCAGAGCAGTTCGCAGATGCCATCCAGGTCGAAGTCGGCTTCGACCTCAGCGAAGCGATCGAGGGGGAGTATGAGGCTCTTCGTGAAGCCGCCGAGAGCGACGGCATGAAGGACGCGAAGTGGGAGGACATCGACGATGTGATCGAGTTCCTCGAAGGCCGCGGGTTCGATGTGGAGGCTATCCGCGAGCATGCACAGCGTGAGGCTCTTTCATACAGCATCGATGAAGGCCTGATTGAGCATCACAAGGAAATCATCAGGGAAGCAATCGAACGCTTCATGGAACGCATGCTGTCCGAAGCGGCCTGATCAATAAGGGGGCGGTAGAAGAATTCGACCCGCCTCCCCTTCCCCGAGCCGATCACGGTCGGTTCCGGCAAGGGGGAATCCTTGAAAACAACATAAAATCAGAGGGTTAAAAATGGAAACGGGTTACTTCTCACATGAAGAAATGTTCGTAGGAACCGATGCCAGGCTCGCAATCACCGTCGGCGTCGACACCATCCGCATCGATGCTTTGACGAAAATCGTGAAGGTTGCCGGCGGCGACTGGGAGATCAAGAAGTCGGTTTACGGAATAAGTGAAATCATCGCCTGGGCAACCCTGAACGCTGCTGGTACCTGGTCGATCTGCCGCCAGAACGGCACAGACCCATTCGCTCTTGCGGATGCCGTGTGCGTTGTCGGCGATGAACGGCACGCTCTCAAAATGCTGATCGAGATCGCGAAGGGGGATGAGAAATGAGCAAACAGCTCGGTCGCCCGCCCAAGGGCGACCGCCCTCTCACTGCGGCCGAGCTTCAGCGGGAGTACCAGCAGCGTTTGCGTGAGCGTGGCATTCCGAAAAAAGACGTAATGCTAAAACTGATCGGTGCCGCAATCTTGGAATCCAGGCACGATCTAGCATCAGAAATCTTCGAGCGGATCATGCAGCGGGCAGTCGAAGAAGGGGAGAAAAAAGGTTACAAACCAAGCGAGATCAAGAAGAAAATCGAGGAAGCATGAAAACTAAGGATGACTCAAATCCTCCTTAGGGTTTCTTTATTATATGTCTTGACAAAAAAAGATTTGCGTTATGTTTCTTTTTTCTTGCACTTTTATCAGTGGCTACTAGATCTAATCGGAATCTGAACGCAGCACAAACACAGGGCCGCCGAAAAATCGGGCGGACATTGTCATTTGTTGACAATTGTTTCTTGATATTTTGCATAGCAAGATATATAATAATGACATGATTAATCGAAATTCAGGAGCGAAAAAGATGACAACATTTCAAGCTCAAGCAGAACGACTCGAAGCCGAAATCGCTTCTCTGGATGCCGTTTTGGCGAAGGAAATCCTGAGGTCGGGCCAACGTGTCAACCAGCTTACGGAGGTCGCCTACAGCATGAGCATGGACGACGCCATGGATCTTTGGGATGAGAAAGAGAAGGAATACGCACCGCTTTTCGGCGAGCGCGGCGTGTACCCTGAGATTCCCCGCGAATGGTATGGCGTGATCTGGCGGTTCTGTGATCGGCTGAAGATGCGGCTGAGCGAGGATGAGTACGCAAGCCTCCGCATTGATCGGCTCAAAGAGAAATTCGGGCTCACGCTCGATGGCCACTCGCATCCTGGCTATGTGGACGATCGCATCACTGATGAGCAGAGCAAGCACGCCGAAGCGGTTTTCGAGGAGCTTTCGGAAGCAGCGAGCCGTGAAGCGGATCACATTAAGAATTTGATGGAATCGCTGAAGAAGTAAGGGAAGCCCCCCGCACTGACGGGGGTTCTTGATTATAGGTTTCAGTGCAGTCGGAGAGTTTATCAAATCGCCTACATTGATGCGGTCGCGGCATGAAAGGCATCACATTCTGATCCGCCTCCATGCATCCACTCCGTTACTATCTGCTCTTATGGGCCGCATTTAAGGATTCAAGAGCATATCTGGTGTCGCGCAGCATTACTTCGAACTCTTCAAGCTGCCCACTGTCGATTTCCCGGTCGACGCGTACTTGCAGAGACACTGTCGGGCAGCCGCCGTGGTAGGACTTCGACACTGCGCAGGCTCTGGCAGTCTTCCGCTCCCGCCAATCCTCGACCTGCCGCCAAGCACCATATTGGTCGAAGGACCAGTTCATCTCCAAATTGTACTTGCTGTCCTCCTGGAAGGAGGGCGGACCGTACTTTTTGAGGAACTCCTCTGCGACGGTGATCGCAGCCATCTCCCGGGCCGAAGCACTGGTGCGCTCAAAGTGGCGAAACACCTCCATTACGCGATTGCCTCCTTCCGGCGGGGCGAATGCGACCCTGAGGCTGTCGGTGCGGTCCATATTCTGGAGCACCATGAACATGCCGCTGACGTATTCCTCAGCCAGAAAGTCCGGCTTCGTGGTCGCCTCGTTGATGCGGGCAGTCGGGAACTTCTCCGTTAATAGAGCACGGACCTCGTCCGGGGTCATACCAATGCGCACGCCGCGCACATCCAGGTCCGCCTTAACTGGAGTCGGTTGTAAACTAGAGCCTGTGTCCGCGTCGAAGCTGGCGCCGATGTCGCCGCTCGCCAGTTGCTGGTGTTGCGGATGCAAGAGACCGGGCGCGTCCGCGACTTGCCCTTCCCCGATCTCCACGCCACGCGCCTGCACGGCTCCGGCGACCATGACGATGCCTGTGGCCAGAGTTAGGATGAGGAGCTTCATGGATATCCCTCCTAAAGCCCCAGGTCCGTGTTCTTCTCCTGCTGCTTGCGCAGGCCCTCCTCGGCCTTCTTCTTAACCGCCTCATACTTTCCGATGGCCACGTCATGGTGGTGGCGTCCGTAAGCATTGTCCGCCGTCCACACGGTGTACTTGTTAATGCTCGAGGTCCCGTATTCACAGTCCGCCACTGCCCTCACGACGACAGGCGGGCAGGCTTGCGGAAAGCGACGGGCGTTCTCGCCTTCTCCATAGCAACCATTGTAGGTGCTTTCGATGTCGCTGAAGTCCTCTGCAACTTCCGACGGTGCTAGCTTGCGCTCGCCGTCATAAACCCAGTAGAAGGTCGCTTTGTAGCAGGACTTGTTGTCGCTGGGCGTCGCCAGGCGATACACGGTGGGCTCACCGTAACCCTCGCGAATGACCTTGTTGAACACATCCAGCGGGATATGTTTCGCCTTGTCCTCGATGGTAGTGACCTTCTTGATGCTCACCAACCCGTTATCGGTCGGATTAGCCGTGAACCCCAGCACGTAGTCCCAGGAATCGCCCTTGCGTACCTGGAATCTCTCGCCGGTATAGCGAGAGATCCCGCCATCTTCCCAGCGTTCGCCACCGCGCCCTTCAATCGCGCCCACGAAGCCGGTCTCCTCCTGAAAATTACCGAAAAACATCTGCTGGCGCTCGACCTTGATGTTTTCCTTCGCGATGCCCTTCAAGACGGCCTCGGCCACATCCGGCGACATGCCGAACCTGAGACCGCTGAGGTTGAAGTTCCCATCTTCGATCTGCGTGGGGACCGCGTGGCTCTTAGCCTCGTCGCCACCGAAGTCGATGTCGGATGCCGGTGCCGGAGTTGCCAAGAGGGCACAAGTCGCACCCAACGCAAGCGCATTGATGAACTTCATTTAACGTTCTCCCCTAATCTGCAATCGTAAACATACAATTCGGTAAATTGAGCGAGCGCGAAGCTGTTACAGGGCATCACGGTCGAAAGTACCCATTGATCTAGTGCCCAGGCTGACTAGGTGGCCGGCGAATATCTTCCGCCCTCCAGACGCTCACGCATGCACCCGCCTCGCCTCGTTGGAGGACGCGCGGCCGAGAATGATCGCGCCGATACTCAGGATGACCACCGGGATGGTCAGGGCCAAACCGAACAGGACGGGGTCGTCCGACTGCACCGGGTAGAAGAGTGACTCCCAGACCTCGACTTCGTATTCAGCGTCCAAGTAGGCCGTGTCGAATCTGTCCACCGCTACGAGGAAGAAGCCCAAGGCGAACGCTGCGGCACTCGCCGCGATACCCCGCAGGGTTCTGGCCACCCATCCTTTGCGGAACCACGTCACCAGACCGACCAGCAGTTCCAGCAGGAAGACGCTTCCCGCCGCGACTGCGATCGTCAGAAGGAGCGTTTTCGGGCTCCAACCAAACTCAAACCCCCTCAGGTTGCTGGTGACCGCACCAAGGGCAATGATCCAGTATCCCAGGAAGGCGGCGCTCGCCCAGCCATGTGAAATGAGGCGAACGGTGACGAAGATATAGACCAGGAATGCGCCGTACATACTCAGCCGCTCACGGTCTTCGCGGATCCACCTCATCTCGCGCCCCAGGTATTCCAACTGCGCCGGCACGGTATAGACATCACCCAGGTCCAATCGCATCAGAAGGAACAGGATGAGTGGCAGAAATGCAAAGAACAGGGCCAGCAAGCCCGTCTTCACGCTCCGCCGAAAGGCGTCGCGCAGCGGAAAGAGAGCGACCACCAGCGGCGCCAGGGCCACGATCCAGATGATTAACACCGGGGCCACCAACGCGGCTGCGCAGCCCTTGATGCCGTCTTCGCCAGCCGGAATCCGGAATATGAATAACATGACGGACGCTATCCCCTCTGCGCACTTAACGGCCGCTTCTTTGCACCGCCCTACTTGATGATGGCGCGCCACCCCTCGTCGCCCTTGGTGAGTTGCATGGGACCCGACTTCGTCCTGCCCCCAGAGAAACCAATAGTGACAGACGCGGTAAGTTCGGTGTCGGACAGTTGAGTGAGGCCATGGACTTGGATCCCTATTCCTTCAAACATCGCTCGGTATTTGCTCGGATCCTCGCCCTCAGCACGGGCGGCCGCCTCGGCCGCCCGTGCAAGCTCCTGATAGCTCTCCTGAATAATCTGTTCGGCTTCGGCCTGGTCAGGAATTCCGTCGCCGCAGGCAATCAACAACAGACAGACAACTACCGGCGCGACGTGGCGCCGCCATGACATCATCATTACTTTCTCTCCTATGTTTGAAGTGATGGAAAGGGCGTTTCAGGCCGCGCGGCCTTCGATGAAGCGCAGGCCGCCTAGGAGTAACCGCACGACAAGCCACAGACCGGAGAGCAAGGTGACGACACTGTGCAGAACCACGTGGCTCACGACGGCCTGAAGAATGTGGCCGGCATCATGGCCCCCAACCATATTTGCCGCTTCGAATGCCAGTAGCGCAGCCAGCCCACCGTAGAGGGCAAGCGGCACAGCCACGGTGCGCCGCAGCCAACGGCAGTGGCTCAGCGTGAGCTCGCTGCAAGGTCCGGCGGCGGGGCCGCGTCGTCCTAGGCGGACCCACAGAACCAGCGATAGCGCCAGTGCAACGACGCTGAAGTGAAGGATCGCCAGCAGGGCTGCCAGAATTGTGCCGACATAGTAGGCACCAATCCAGCGCCGCTCAGTGTCGGCAGGCTGCTCCCTATCAGATATGCGAGCGTCCAGACACGCCAGCGGCTTCGGGTGTGCTGTCTCGTCAGAACAGCCGGGCCGGATCATCGATCGCTTTCCCGTCGTTCAGTTTGAGGAATCCGATAACCACGCGGTAAATGACCCAGATTGCAGCAGCCAGGATCACCAACAGGCCAATCCCCACGAAGCTCAAAAGAACGCCGATCAGGAACACTGCGAAGCTGATCCAAAACGTGCGGATGAGCCAGCGAAGGTGAGACTCGAAAATCGTCCCCTGCGCTTCCTTGAGCTTGAGGTGCGCGATGATGACGCCCACCAACCCCGTGAAGCCCACCAAGACGGACGCCGCAAAAAGACCGTAGACAACCATCGTCAACATACGCATTGGCGGTGCAGCATTCGTTTCCATTACGGCTGAGTTCTCTTCGCTCATAAGATAGCGCCCCCTGAAAAACTTCGGATGGCGGCATCTTATCGATGCCGTGCCCACTGCTGCCATTGTCAGAACTGACAATTGACCGCATAAACGGATTGCTACTAGGGGGGGGAGCGTTTTATGGACCAATTCATGCACTTCAAGGAGGTCCTCAAGCACTCGCGCGGGGCCGAAGAGATCACCGAACTCATGACGGCTACCCGCCGCGCCCTAGGCTACGCCAGCTTTACCTATGCAGGGCTGCGGCCCACCGAAAACAAGCACGGCACCCCAGTCTATCTTGCCGAGGGAATGGTCGCGCTGTCCGATCTGTCGGAGGCCTGGGTTCATCACTACATGGCGCAACTTCACCAGCACAATGATCCCGTCCTCCGCGCCGCCATGTCGCAGACTCTGCCTGTCGTTTGGGGACCCGACTTCCTGTCGGGAGAGCGGTCCACCGGGGAAGACCGGATGATGACGGACGCCAGCGCGTGGGGCCTACGTTACGGCATAACGGTGACAGTCCGTTCCTGTACCGGAACACTGGGCATGCTGAGCATGACCGCGCCAGATCCTGTGCGCGATGACAGTGGGACAGCGGCCCATCGGTTCCATTTGATTGCCGTTCATCTGCACGAGCACGTTCAGACCCATTTGGCATCCGAGGAATGCAGACCAGTCATGCTGAGCCGGCGCGAGCTCGACGTCCTGATGTGGTCTTCAGAGGGAAAGACCGCGGGAGAGATCGCCGGGATTCTCGACATCACGACCAGAACGGTCAACGCTCACCTTTCAAACGCCATGCGCAAGCTTGGCGTCTACTCCAAGGTCCACGCGGTTGCGCGTTTTCTGACGCAACCAGGTTAATTTGTGGGATGCGCCTATCGGACACTCGGACGTTCTCTGTGCACGAGAGTACCGCCCTCGAGGCCGGAGACGCGCTCCTCTGCGCCGTCAGCCTAAAATTACTTCAGGCACTTCCGGCAAGTCAGTTTTGCCCATCTTCTTCTTCTTCCTCCATCCGCCGGGACCGCCAAAGTCCGTGCCTGAGCGGTAGGAGATCGGCCGTCCAGTCGAACCGGGATGTGCGACAGCCACGATGCGGATCCCCCGCGTTTCCTTTTTCGCTGCAAGAGCCTTTCTCCGGGAGGCTTCCATGTTGGTACTGACAGGGCGGCGCCCCTGCAACTGGATGAACCCCGCTTCGCCGCCCTCATCTTCTTCTTCGTCAAGCGATATGCCGGTGGCGACCTGATAGATGAGCCCGGTGAATATGTTGAAGTTCTCGATCCACCCAGCCTTCAACTTGGTCTCAGAAGCTGCGTGCTGCCATATCGTCAGGCAGTCCCACTGCAGGCGGATGAAGGCAAATTCCCTCCCCACAAGCGGCGGATTCGCGCTTGTCTGCTCCTGGCTTTCAGCCAAGGCCTCAAGGGCGTCCTGTACAGCGACGGCGACATCGGGAACGGTGCAGCTTTCGGCGAAAGGCACGACTCCGTACTGCGCAGCGGAGCGAAGCCGACCCACCAGCGCGGCGACATGACCTTCCAGTTCCCGCGCGGCAGCATGCTGCCTCTCCAGATCCTCGTGGCTCGGCCCAGGTAGTCCGAGGCCGCCGAACGGATCCCAAACCCAGAGATCGTCCAATGCCTCGGGCGGGACCTGCTGGCGGGCGCATGCGGCCTCGTACGACGCGACGGCCAGCCACTGAAGCGCGATGTCGAAGGCGCCTGACGGCATGCTCTCCTTCACCTGCAACCAGTGCTTCCGAACCGCATTGGCCCGTTTGTGCGTCGCAGAATCAGCATCGACCGTCGAGGCGCCCCACGCCGCCGCGCCCCCGGCCTCCCGCGTGAGATCACCGAGGGCGATGATCGCAGAAAGCACCTTACGGACCTGCGTCACCCTGATGATCGGCATGCGGTCATACTCGACCAGCATCGCAGCCGCCCCCAGACAAGCGGCCAGCGCCTCGTCGGCAGGACAGCGGCGCCGCGGGGCAGACCCGCCATCGTCCTCCTCCGGCAGAGTGTTGATTTCGCTCAGGCTCATAGGACGGCGCGGCTTGCACTTCCTCTCCTCGAGAGGATATCCAAGACTGTCGAGGAGGTCTTCCTGCATCCCCTGAACCCGCAGGTCCATCTCAATGATCTCGTCGGGGGAGAGCTTCGCCAACGGGAGTCCGGTGAGGCCATCATCCAGCCACGCCCTCGCCATCTGCCGAACGTCTACGGCCTGGAAAACTATCCGGTTGATCAACGCGCTCATATCACCCTTCCCGCCTTGCAACAGCCCGCCCACCATGGCGCTTGGCGCCAACACCGTGTCGGCGCACGCGCAGGGTACCAGGACTCTTTCGGCGTAGGCGATTCACTTTTTCAGCTTTCCGGGTCCGGGTTGGGCAGCACTTCGCAAGATCGCGGAACATGGCGGCACCTCAACCGCTTGGAAGGTGCCGCAATGTCCACGATCAATCCTACCCGCCACCTGGAAACCGACCGACAGAGCCTCAACGAACGCTTCGAGGCGATGCTCCATACGATGGCCGCCGAGCGTGCTCGCCGCGGCAAGCTCAAGGCCCTGACGCTGTGCTCGGGCATCGAGGCGCAGGCCGAGGCCATCCGCCGCGTGGAGGCGCTCATCGAGGTCGTCGCCACAGCCGAAGTCGGCGTAGTACCCAGCGCCGTCATCGCGGCCCGCCACCCGAACACGGTTAACCTCGGCGACGTGACCGCCCCCGATTTCTGCCGCCGTGCCATGGAGGTCAGCCCCTGCGGCTACGACCTTGTCTTCGCCAGCACGCCCTGCCAAGCCTTCAGCTTGGCGGGTCTCCGCAAGGGGCTCGACGACGACCGCGGCGCCCTGACGCCGCACGTCATCAAGATCGTCAACGAGCTCAATCCGTCCATCTACATGTGGGAGAACGTCCTCGGCGCCCTGTCCGACCGGACCAACGCCTTCGGCTGCATGCTGGGAGCCCTCGTCGGAGCCGATGAGCCCCTGACCCTGCCGAAGGGTTGCAAGTGGCCGAACTTCGGTGCCGCCACCGGCCCGCTGCGCTCCGCCGCTTGGCGCGTCCTCGACGCCCGGCACTTCGGCGTGCCCCAGCGCCGCCGCCGCGTGTTCCTCACCGCGACGACGCACACCTCCGCGATCGATCCCCGCTCCATCGTCTTCGAAACCCTCTGAGGAGAACCGACCATGTTCAACATCAAGCCCGCTATTCAGACCGCGACCACCAACGTCTGGCTGCTCACCAAGCATCAGATGATCAAGTCCGGCTGCCATGTCGGCGACGCCCCGGCCAACGGCCCCATCCCCTCCTTGATCACCGACGTCATCCATAAAGCACCTGCTCCGCAGCGTACGCACCTCTCGGCCACGTCGGCGCTCGGTCTCGTGACCCGTGCCATGAAGAAGGGCAAGCCCATCCCGCCGTGCCTTCTCGACGCTCTGGCCGAGGCGTTCGCGGCGGATGTGGTCGACGCCTTGGCGAAGGCGAAAAAGGTGAAGCGCCCGCCGAAGAAGGAAGGCAAGCCCTACGACCGTGCGAAGGCCGAGGCGGACTGCGACTGGCGCGTCAAGGCGGCCGAAATGCTCCTCCGCCACTACCTTGTGTATGTCGCCCTCAGCCAGCCCGAGGAGGAAGGTCTGGTCTACTGGGTCGGCGACGCCACCCCGAAGTTCTCGGAGGATGTCGCCTTCACCCTCCGCGCTCAGCAGGGGGCGGAGAAGATGGGTATCGCCCACCCCCTCAACAACCTGACGCCCAATCAGGCCACCAATGCGGCCTAGCGGGCGGTGGAGGTCCCCGCGGCGGAGGGCGATGAGCTCGCCGCCGCGGCTTAGGCCGACGTCGCCCGCATGGGCCGTCAGCACGTGGTGCGTCGCTTGACGCCGTACGAGTGCCTGTCGCTGCAGGGCTTCGCCCCCGACTACTGCATGGTGCCCGTATCACGCTGCCGCACCGGCATGCTCACGAGCGAAGAGGCGGCGGACCTGATCCCCTTCCATGCCGCCGAGGGCCGCCACTACACGAAGGAGGAACTGGAGAGCTGTAAGCGTCGCCTGTGGACTACGGCCGCCTCGGCTTGACGGTCAGGTGGCGGTCTGCGCCGTCCGTTCCAGACCGATATTCCACGGCAGCAACTCTCCGATCCGGTTGATCGGGTGGTCGGCGATGCGGGTCAGGACGGTGGTCAGGTAGACCTGCGGGTTCACGCCGTTGAGCTTGGCGGTCTCGATCAGGGAGTAGATCGCGGCGGCCAGCGCGCCGCGGCCCTGTACAGCCTGATCGTCACCGCCACGATGAACGATGTCGATCCCCAAGCCTGGCTGGCCGACGTCCTAGGCCACATCGCCGAACACCCTGCCCATCGGCTCGACGAACTTCTGCCGTGGAACTGGCGGAAGCAAACTGCCGCATCCGTCGCCGCAGCCTGAAAGCTACCGCCCTGCGGCTTTCACCGGATGCTTACGCAAGGGCGTCTACGACAATACAGAGGTGGCGCAAGGGGCAGGTCGAGAACTAGGTCGGCAACATCCGAGAGTGGCCGTTCACGCCGCACCTGTGGATCGACACGCTGGCGTACCTGAACGACTGGCTGGCCCGACGCCATGGTGCTCGCGAGGAGAAGCCACGCGCCGCTGTGACGATCCGTTTTCAGCAACTGCCAGGGAACCCCAGAGTTGGTGGAGCCCATGCGTCTGGCGCCCACATCATCACCAGAACGCTGCTCGCCCTTCCTTCCTCCGGTGTCCGATCACCGGGCGGAACAGCTCGGTCCGTTTTTTGCACGATTCAGTTTTTCAAGGTCTCGGTCCCGACGCGGGCTCTCGTCGGAGAGAGGCTGCATGCTGGCGGCGTCATCCACCAAGCGCCAACGGAGGCCGCCATGACCGACACGCCGCTTACCGAAGTCCGGAACCGTCCCCAGCACCGCCCCACCGTCACCCGCCGCTGCCTGCGCCTGATCAACGACGGAGTTGCGGTGCCCTCGCCCGCCAACAACAACGAACCGCAGGGCCGCGATCTGGTCGAGCCGCATCGATAAGCGGCCCTAGCCGCCGCCGAAGGCGGAATCGCCTCACACCGAGGCTGACACCGGCTCAGGCCGACCCTCAAGCCATTTCCGAACAGTTGATCGACGACCGCCGACATAGGCGGCGAAAGGAGACTCATGTCTGCGTCTAACGACAACGCCAACTCCCCGCAGAGCATCCTGATGGCGCCCCCGACGCCCATCTTTCCGATCCACATTTTCCGCTCCCTCGCGGACCCGCTCACGACGCTGGCCGACCGCGTGTCGGCGAACGTCGACTATCTGGTGGGAACCCTCCTCGTCCTCGCCGCCGGCCTGATCGGCAACACCCGCGAAGTGCAGATCCATTCCGGCTGGACGGAGCCCTGTGCGCTTTGGGTCCTGCTCGTCGGCACCGCCTCTAACGCCAAGTCCCCCTCCATGCGTGCCGTCATGTCCCACCTTGAGGATCTGTACCGCACGGAGGAAGAAGCCTACCTCGCGGCGCTCGCCCGCTTCCAGGCGGGAGAGACGGCCGAGGAGCCGCGCCGCCACCGTCTCGTGCCTAGCGACATCAGCAATGTGATGCTGGTTCAGGAGGGCGGGCACAATCGCCGCGGCCAGATCGTCATCAGCAAGGAAGGAGCCCCCTTCCTCATCGGCGCCAACGACAAGTTCCTCGAAGCCTTCAACGGCGAGAGCGTCACCTACGCCCGCGCCACGACCGGCACGGTCCACAGCGACCGCCTCCTGGCGAGTTGCGCCGGCGCCGTGCACCCCCACGACATCGAGAAGCAGATCGCCAACCGCGCCGGTGACGGCGGCCTCGCGCGCTGCCTGGTCATGGAGCCCGAGCGCCGCCCTTTCGCGCTGCCGGCGAACGTGGAAACGTGCCCCGACCTCGCGCCGGTGTTCCGCCGCCTCCACGGCATCCCGCTCGGCGATAAGCCGCTGCCGCTGTCCCTGGAAGAAACCGCCGTCACCACGTTCGAAGGCTGGGTTCGGGAGCACGAGCAGGAAGAGTACGGCGGCGCGATCGACCTCCACTTCGCCAAGCTGCGCGGCATCGCGCCCCGTCTCGCCCTCGTCGTCGACCACATCTGGGCAGCCTCCGAGAATCGCCCCATGCCCGAAATGGTGTCGCACCTCGCCATGCTCGGCGCCATCGCGATGATCGAGGAGTACTGGAAGCCGATGGCCCTCAAGGTCTACCGCGTCGGCTGGACGCCCGGCGTGAGCCCGCAGACGCGCGCCCTGGCTCGCTGGATCCTGGTCGGCCGCCATACCCGCATCAACAAGCGCGACATCTACAAGCACGCGCGCCTGCCCGGCCTGTCGAAGCCCGAGGCGGTCCAGGAAGCCCTCGACGACCTCACCGACTTCGGTTGGGTGCGCCGTGCGCCTGCGCGGGCCGGCGCCGGCCGCCGCCCCGAAGATTATTCCGTGATCCCCGCCATCTACGATCTCCCGGAGGCTATGTGATGACCAATTGGCTTGCCGAATTCGAGCGCACCGACGTCGCCCTGTCCTCTAACAGCGTTCCGCGCCGCGCCGCGCCTGTCCGCCCGGTGTTGGAGGCGCGGTCCGCCGGAGGTGATGCGGCCGCTGCCCCTGCGGCCTTGAGCACCGAGGTGCGACAGAACGCCGAAACCGCCGAATGCTGCCGCGAAGCTTCCGCCGCCATCGCCGAATTCGTCCGCATTGTGCTTTCCGCGGCGGCGCCCGACAGCCTGTGCTTCGACCCGCTGCACCGCTCCGCGGCCATCGTTGAAGCCTGCGCGGAAGAAGACGCTCAAAGCGTCTCCCTCCCCGGCGCTCTCCCCCACCATGCCATGGCGTGGATGCAGGGACTCGCGGCCGGCGGGGCGCTGGCCCTCCCTGTCGGCGTTGTTCTCGCCGACCTGACCGAGGAAGAGGAGCCGGGTCAGAGCCTGCGCCAGCTTCTTGAAGGGGCGGGGCGTCTGATGACGGAGGGCGGTGTACTGGCCGTTCTGGTGACGGATGCGACGCTTGCCATCGCCCTCCGCGCCGTCGGCGGCGAAGTCCGCGTCCGGGCCTTGGCTGAGGAGGGCTACGGCTGCCTTCTTCTCGATCTTCCAGGCGTGGCGACCCATCCCGACATCGTCCAGCCCCCGTATCACCAGCAGCAGCAGCATGAACGCGCCGACAACATGATTGGCGGCGAGCAGGCAGCGGAGCAGGAAGAAGCGGCGGCCATGGCGCCGCCGGGCCGCTCGACGACGACCGGCACCAAGGGAAGCCAGTCCCTCCCGCCGAAGAAGAACGCCGTTCGCCACCACTACTTCGACCGCCAGCAGCTCGACCGCTACGGCACCAACGGCATCGCCAGCACGCTGGCGGCGCGGGACCGTCACGGCCCTCTCGACATCGTCGTTTCCGAAGACCCGACGCTCCAATCCTCTCAGCACCAGCCCGAGCCCCTTCCCGATGATCCCGCTGCGCTTCCCGTCGAACGCCTTGCCGAGCTCGCCCAGAAGACGGTGCGCCAGATCGGCCGTAAGTACGTCGTGCGCCGCCTCACCCCGATGGAATGCATGAACCTTCAGGGCTTCCCGCCCGACCATTGCATGGTGCCGATCACGACGAAGCGCCGCCGCAAGCTGTCCAAGGCCGAGGCCGCCGAACTCATCGCCCTCCACGCCGCCGAGGGCCGCCACTACACCACGGAGCAGTTGGAGAGCTTCCCGAGTGACGCCGAGCAGTATGCCTGCGCCGGCAACTCCATCGCCGTCGTCTGTCTCGACTTCCTGATGGGCAACGTGGCCCGCCATGCCGCCCATCTCTTCAGCACGCCGGCCAACGACGCGGCTCCCAGCTGGCCGCAACGGATCGAGGACGGCATGCAGGCCGGCATGGACACGGTGGCCGCCATCACCCGATGCCTGGACGAAGACCGTAACGCGGCGGTGACCGCATCCAATGACGACGGCTGCGTCCCCGACGACCTCGGCATCGTCCGCAGCGGCCTCGGCTGCACCGCCGAACGAGCCCAGGAGCTGCTCGACCTCTTGGGCGGCCGATAAAGAGGGCCGGAAGTGCCCGCTCCGGGGACTGCGTCACCGTTACTCTTCTGGAAGCTGCGGTGAAGCAGTCCCCCCAACATCATCAGGAGGCGACGCACGCCAGCCATCCAAATGGTCCACAAATCAGACGAAACAAGACAGAATAGAAACAATTATCCAGGAGCATTTTCCATCCGGACAACAGGCCTTCTGCGCCAGACAATGTCAATCATCAGGCGGCAAGTTATACGCCTCATGATTTACATCGACTCAACTGACTCAGAATGGAAATATCATGAATAACTTCCCGTCCATCACTCCCGGTCTTCGCCATCCGCTGTGGCGCCCAGGCGCCCCTGAAGGAGCGGTCTTCGAATGGCGTTCCGAAGGAGCTCGCCTCGGTCTGCTCCTCGATCCGCAGCCGGGGGATCAAAGGTCATTCCGCAAGACCGCCGTCGCGTCGGCTTTGCTCTGGAGGGAACCGACGGTCGCGATGGCGTTCCGTTGGGGCGACTGGATGACATTCGACTGCTTCTTCAACGCGGCGATCTACCCCGAGTTCATGTGGCCCGACATCGACAGCATCCTCGACAACGACCGCAGCCGTCTTCTGGTCTCGGCGGAGCTCATCGACCGCCGTCGCGGCACCTGCCTCGGCTTGCGCACCTTCACGCTCTCGGCCCGGGTTTCGGCCACCCTCGCCCGCCGGGCCAAGGAGCAGATGGCGGATCCGCAGGTCCGCGAACACCATGAGATGTGCAACCAGCTCATGAGGCTGGCGCCGACGCCCCACCACCTCTTCGCAAACGCCGACATCGTCGACCCCGTCGGCCGCTGAACCCTTTCGTCCCCACTAGTCCTCGGCCCCAGCCCGAACCCTGCAAGGCACGGGAAAGGCTGAGGCATGCCTAAGAACCGACCCACCGCTGGAGATTGAGAAGAGATGGAGTACCTGAACCACTACACCCTGGTCACCGGCCACAACCGCGCGTCGCCGCGCCACGAAGTGCCCGATGACGTCTTTCCAGTTCTGATGCCGCTTATCGAGGGCACGACCTCCCAGATCGAGAGCACGGGCTGGCGCATCATCATCTCTCGTCCGGTGGACAACAGCGGACACCCGATCGACGGCGCCGCCATGTTTAGCCTTTATGACCGGCTGACGACGGGGGAAGAGTACGGCCTAGTCCACTGCCTCCTTTGCTGGTCGCCGCTGCTGTGTGCGGACACGTGGAAGTTGGCGCTCGCCATGCACATGAATATTGGTTGGACATATCCCTCGCTGGGCTGCCCACCCGCCGACAAGCCCTGGCTCGCCGTCACCTTCGATGCCGGGATGCTGCAAGCTGACCGGGAAACAATCTTGTCGCTTGGCGATGCGGAACGGTGCCTCGCCTGGACCTTCATCAACCATGCACGACAGCACGGGCGGGCGCTCCTCCCCGCCGGGACAGCGGTCGCGAGTTGGCGATAGATCAAGCCGCAAGATGAAGCCGCAGTCGGCCGTGGTCGCCTGACACAGGAGGCGCTGGAGGAGCCGTTGTCGACGATCGAGCAGCCCATCGCTCGGCTCCTCCAGCCCCTTGGCGGTCCACATCAGCTTTTCCATCCGTCTGAGTTCAGAGGAAGTAGGAAGAAAATGCACAGTCATATTTACGATATCGGGTTCGTGGTGATCAGCCGCAAAGAAGACGCCTCCGACGTCACGCCCGACATGAGCAGGGCCGCCCTCCTCAAGTGTCTCTCGACCTCAGAGAGGACCGGCACCTGCTTGGCGCGGTCGACTGGGTCGACCAGACAATCGAGGTGGACGACGACGTGGAAGCGGAGCGGCCTGAGATGAAAGGTAAGCGTGGCTCCTTCCCCACGCTGATCAGCCGTTGACGGCGGGCTTCCAGTTCCAGGGCAGGAGTTCGTCCAGCTGGCTCGCGGGGAAGTCGGCGACGATCGTCTCGAGGACGCTCTTCAGGTAGGCGAACGGCTCGATGCCGTTCAGCTTCGCCGTCTCGATGAGGGACGCGACGATGGCCCAGTGCTCGCCGCCGCCGTCGGAGCCGGCAAACAGCGCGTTCTTGCGTGTGATTGTCACCGGCCTGATGCAACGCTCGACGGCATTGGAGTCCATCTCGACGCGGCCGTCGTCGAGGAAGACGCAGAGGCCGTCCCAGTGGTTGACGGCGTAGCGGAGGATCTCTGCGAGCGGCGACTTGCCGGACACGCGGGCAAGCTGGGCGTCGATCCAGGTCCGCATACTCTCCACCAGGGGACGGCTGTGCCCGGCCCGAATGGCTTGGCGTTCCTCCGCCGCTTGGCCCCGGACCTCGCTCTCGATGCGGTACAGTTCGGCGATCCGGCGCAAGCCCTCCTCGGCCACCGGCGAGCCCTGCTTCACATGGAGATCGTAGAACTTGCGCCGCAGGTGGCTCCAGCAGAAGGCGAGCGTGATCGGCAGCGGGGCGGCGCCGCCGGTCTTGGCCGTGACGAGGCTCTTATAGGCGGCATAGCCGTCCACCTGGAGGACGCCGGCGAACCGCTCAGGTGATCGCGTGCATGGTCCGCGCCCCGGCCGGCGGCATAGACATAGGCGACGGCCGGCGGATCACCGCCACCCCAGGGTCGGTCGTCGCGCGCGTAGGCCCAGAGCTGGGCGGTCCTGGTCTTGCCGCGCCCCGGGTCGAGCACCGGCAGGCGCGTCTCGTCGGCGTAGAGCTTGGCCGACGACAGCAGGTGCAGCCGCAGCCGTTCGTACAGCGGCTTCAGCCACCAGCAGGCATGGCCGACCCAGCCGGCCAGCACCGAACGGTCGATCTCGATGCCTTGGCGGGCCAGGATGCGGGCCTGGCGATAGAGCGGCAAGCCATCGGCGTACTTGCCGACCAGCACCTGGGCGACTAGGGCCTCCGTCGGCAGACCGCCGGACACGACATGATCGGGCGCCGGCGCCTGCACCACGCCGGTCTCGCAGTTCCGGCAACCGTAGCGCGGACGCCGGGTGACGAGGATGCGGTACTGCACCGGCACGACGTCGAGCCGGCGGCTGACGTCCTCGCCGATCACGTGCCGCTCGCCGTTGCAGCAGGGGCAGATCCTGTCCTCGGGCGCAACGTCGATGACGCGCTCGATCTCGGGCAGGGTCTTGGGCAGCGCCGCCCGCTCGTCCCCTGTCCGCCGGCGGCGCCGTTCCACCGGCTCGGCAGCGTCCATCTCGGCCTGGACGGCGGCGATGCTCTGCTCCAGATCCTCGAAAGCGAGCGCCAACTGGTCGGGGTCGAGCTTCTCGGACCGCCGGCCGAACATCAGTCGCTTCAACTGCGCCAGGAGGTACTCGAGGCGGTCAGCGCGTTCCTTTTCAGCGTCGCGTTCCTCGGCCAACGCCAGAGCCAGCCGACGCAGGTCGGCGGGATCGGTCGGCAGAGTGTCGAGGTCGAGCGGCATGGCCGGATTTTACCCGTTCCGGAGTCGCCGAGCCAGCCGGAAAGCGGCTCAACAGGCGGCTTTCGGCGTTTTCACCGGTCGTTGTCGGACACGCGACCAGTCGAGCCCTTCGAGCAACATCGCCATCTGTACCGGCGACACCGTGACGACCCCATCGCGCACCGGCGGCCACGTGAAGCGGCCGGTCTCCAGCCGTTTGTAGAACAGGCACAGGCCGCTGCCGTCCCACGCCAGGATCTTGACCCTGTCCAACCGCCTCGAGCGGAAGACGAAGATGTCGCCGCAGAAGGGATCGCGCCGAAGGGCTTCCTGCACGACCGCCGCCAGACCGTCGTGCCCCTTGCGGAAGTCCACCGGTTGTGTGCAGAGAACCACCTTCACGCCCGTCGGCGGCGCGATCACCGTGGCCTCCGCAGGGCACCGACGACGGCGACCGCCAGGGCGGGATCGACATCGCCCGACAGCACGGCATGCCCGCCATCGACCACCACGTCAATGCGACCCGGACGCCGTACATCGGGCTGCGGCGGGCGCATCTCCAGTTTCGGCGCTTCGACCACCATCTCTGCGAAGGGACCGCCGGCCGCGACCGTGGCTCCCCTCGTGATGCCAGCATCCCGGCGCCACACCGTCAGCAGGCCACGGTTCACTCCATACCTCCTCGCCACGTCCGCGATGCACGCGCCAGGTCGCGCTCGCGGCCACGATCTCCGCCTTCTCCTCGGCGGTCCACCGTCGGCGCTGCTGGCGGCCCGTGATGACCTCCACCCGCTGGTACGGCCTGGCTTCATCTCTGTCTCCAGGCCAGGCATCAAGTCTGTCGTCATCCATCCCGGCCGCTTCTCCGTCGCCTCTGAAAGCGGTCACGATGCGGCAGAATGCGCTCCGTCAACAGGTGGGGGAGGAGACGCGCTTACGGTTGAGCTTGCCGAGATCTTCGCCGAGACGATGCTGGGGCGGCCGGGGTTCTTTGCCGGCGCCAATGCGCAGACCCTCTATACCCTGGAAGCCGTCGAACGCGCCGGGTGGCTGCCGCCTGAAAGCACAAGGTGGGTCAAAGCCACCGCTTACCAATGAGCGGGGCTATTTGAAAGTGTTCAAAGACGGCAAGAACTCGATCCCGTGGGCCCCACCAGGACAGAAGCGCTGTCGGCACTTCTGCATCGATGCGGGGCGGTTGCTGAGCGATCACCTGAAAGCTTGATCCGTCAGCGGGGGCCGACCGCACCATGGGCGGCCCCCATGGCAAAAGTGGCGTTTTGCCATCAGTGGGTGGCGCAGCACGCCATGTGGCACTTCAGCGTCCGGACCAGGGCTATCACCCACAATTGGCTGATCGCAAAAACGCCGCCGTCGCCTGACCATCCACGAGATAACCCGCCACCAATTCCGCCGCCAGCTCCGACGGCAGAGCGGGCTGAAACTTGCTGAGGCGGTAATCCGGGCACTGTGCCTGCAAGCCTGCGACGTTGTCCGCCGCCCGCCACCAGGCAGGGTCGGCCAGCATCTTCAGGGCGCCCAGGACCTCATCGGCCTGCGACTCGTCATTGACCCTCAGCCGCAGATTGTCGGCCGAGACCTCGATCCCCCACCCAGCCTTCAGTGCCAGGCGCAGGCTGCCGTTGATCAGGCCGCCGGCGAAGGTCCACAGCGCAAGGCCGTCGTCGTCGCGGCGCACACCCAAAGCCGACGCGCGCAGCAGATCGCCCAGGTCGGCCCGCCATTCCTCGATGACCTCCTGCGTCACGGCATCCGCATAGGGATAGGCGACGGTCTCGGTCAGAATGCCGCGCATGCGCTGGCACAGATCGAAGCCCAGGAACTGCGGCAGGAAGCCCCCCCAGGTCGGTTTGCGGCCCTTGGGCGCCTCGTGGACCCGCACGACCTTGTCGGCGTGATTGATGTGTTCGACCAGCCAAGCCCGCCCGGCCAGCAGAAAAGACGTCATGCCCTCGACCAGTCGATCAACGAACGCCTGCTCCACAGACCCCAGGTCCCGACCGGAGTGCGTCTTGACCCGATACAACACGGGGCTGGAGAACACGGCGTAGATTTCCATGAAGTTCTTGCGGCCGAACACCCGTTCCGCGCGCTCGCCCATGGACAAGAGGCCGCCTGCCTCAAACAGGAAGCCTTCACGCAGCATGTGGGCGACCAGGGAGTCATACTCGGCGCGGCCAATGCCCGCGAAGTCGGGGACCCGCGACACCATGGACCAGCAGCGATCGGCGCTGACGGCGCCATGCTGCAGCGTCTGCGCCAAAACCTGGTGGACCATCACCGGCCACGCCCGACGCTGCACCGGCACAGCCTCCACCCACCCCTGGCGGGCCAGCTCAACGATGGCGACGGCCTGCAACGCGGCGTGCGCGGTCTCGCAGTAAAAAGTGGTGTTGGCGTCTTGGCCGTCGCGGCGGCCGGTTCTGCCCATACGCTGAAGAAAGGACGACACGGTGGCCGGGGCATTGGCCTGCAACACCAGATCCAGGTCGCCCACGTCAATGCCCAGTTCCAAGGTTGAGGTGCAGACGATGCAGGCGTTGGTGCCGTGGTGAAACCGTTCCTCGGCCGCCGCGCGCTCCTCGAAGGCGACCGAGCTGTGGTGGACGAACACGTCGGTGCCACGCCCGCGCATCCGGTCGGCCACCTGCTCGGCCAAGGCGCGGCTCTGGCAGAAGAACAGGCTCTTGCGCCCGGCGGCCTGGACGGAGGCCTCCGCCGCGAGGTCCGGGAGCATGGGCGTCAGGGCCACACGGATCTGGCGTTTACGCGGTTGCTTGGGCGGATCCACCACCACGCCGCCGCGGCGCGAGGATCCGGCCAGCCAGCGCAAAATCGCCTCGGGATTGCCCACCGTGGCGCTCAGGCCGATACGCTGAACGTCGCCCTGGGCCATGTCGGCGATGCGTTCCAGCACGGCCATCAGGTGTGCCCCGCGATCGGTGCCGGCGAACGCATGAACCTCATCAATGATCACCGCGCGCAGGTCGGCGAACAGGGCTTCGGCTGGCACCTTCGGCGACAGCAGCATGACCTCCAGGCTTTCCGGCGTGGTCATGAGCAGATCCACCGGCTCGCGCAGGAAGTCCCGCTTGGCGGCCTGGCGGGTGTCGCCATGCCACACGAAGCGCCGCAAGCCGACCATCTCCGTATACTGCCCCAAACGGTCTTCCTGGTTGTTGAGCAGAGCCCGGATGGGCGCGATGTACAACGCCCCGACGCCGCGCGCCGGTTCCTCCATCAGGCGCGCCAGCACCGGGAACACCGAGGCCTCGGTCTTGCCGCCCGCCGTTGGCGCCAGAACCACGGCGTTCTTGCCGTCAAGGATGGCATGGCCCGCCAAATCCTGCACCGGGCGCAGAGTGGTCCACCCCAAGCGGCTGGCGATGGCCTCCTGCAATCGCGGTGGAAAGCGCGAGAAGGCCGAGGCCATGGCCTAGAACTCCACCGAGTAACCAGCCTCGTCTTCGGGCTCGGGATCATACGGATACCGCTGCTCGATCAGCCGACGCTCGTCCTCGTTCAGGGCCGCTTCGTCAACCGGGGGCACCGTCGCGGGCAGATCGACGCCTTCGTCGATCATGTCCATGGCGTTGACCAGCGTGCGCAGGAACTGTCGGGGCACCACCCCGACGTCACCCCTGAAGCCCGCGGTGATCTCGGCGATCATGGCGTCGATGCTGGCGGTGGGCAGGCGGCCCTCCATGGCGTTACGGTCCACGGCGGGGTACAGCTCGCGCAGGCGCAGGGCGACGTCGCGCAGTTCGGCGTCCTTGAACGGAGCAAGTTGCAACTGCGCCTGCCGCAGGCTCGCCGCCTGTGGCGTGCCCATGAAATGGATGCGCTCGTGCAAAGGGGCCAGCCCCGCCACGCCACGGCGGGTATCGAAGAACTCCGGCGTTCCCGTGAAGATCCAGAACAGGCCGGGAAAGGACGACGCCGCGTCGATGATCTGGCGAATGCCGTTGAGGGACTTTCCGCGCACGTCCTGGCGCATGCGCAGAATGGTTTCCACCTCGTCGATGACGATGACGAGGCCTTTGTAGCCGGCCATCTTGACCACTTCGACCGCGCCGCGCAGGTAGTCGAGGGCATCGCGGCTCTGGATTTCGCCTTTCACCCCGGCCGCCTTCTTGATGCTGGCCCCGACGTTGGCGCTGCCCCCCAGCCACGACAGCAAAGCCGTGGCGTCCGCCACCTCGCTTTTCTGCTTCAGCTCGAACACGGTGCGCAGGACCCGGACCATGTCCTCGGGTACCTTGCCGCCGGTGCGCGAGTGCAGGTCGTCCTTCAGGCGTTCGGCCACCTGCTCGTCAAAGTCCGCCGCGTCCTCGGACAAGCCGCCCGAGATCAGGGCGTCTTCCGTCTTCGCCACCCAGCGGTCCATAATGTCGGCCAGCGCCCCACGCGGGCAGGTCGGGGTGGAAAGTTCCTGCAAGACCTTGCGGTAAACGTCGTCGAACTTGTGAAAGTGGAGGTCGTTGTCCGACACCACCACAAAGGCGGTAGCAAAGCCGCGCGCCTGGGCGTCTAGCGTCGCCAGACGGGCCATGAAGGTCTTGCCGCAGCCATATCCGCCGCGCAGGAACTTGTAGACGCCCTCCCCTGTCGCCGCCATGTCCAGCAGGCGGCCCACCTCGGCGCGCGGGCGCTCCACCCGTACCGCGAAGGTATCCAGGCCGCGTTCAGGCACCACGCCGTGACGCAGCCGTTCAAACACGTGGTCGATGTCGCGGCGCGACAGGGTCATGCCTCAGTCTCCGGTCTGTTTGACGTAGCGCTTTCCGCGCTCGGTTGTTTCGGTGATGACGCGGAACGGCAGCAGCGGCAGCCAGCTCTCGAACGCCAGTGCAAAGCGGCGTACGGCGCGCGGCGACCCCAGGAGGCGGTTCATTTCGGCTTCGTCCACCACGCCGTGTTCGCCGATGTGCAGGAATACCCGGCGCGGCCCTTCATCGGCAATGGCCGAGGCCCAGTCCGCGGCAGGCTGGGGCAGCGGCGCCCCGGCGGGCCGCGCAGGTCCGGTGCCGGCGACATCGAACCACGCCTCCACCTCGACCGCCTCGATGGCCTCGGAGGCGTCGGGGTGCCAGACCTCCACCCTCACCCGCTCATCGCGCGAGCCTTCGAGCTGGAACAGAATGTCGGCGGCCTCACGGCCCGGACGCAGCAGCAGGCGGCCACGATCGACCAACGCATTCCCCGCCTCCTTCAGCACCACCCGCACATCGTCGCGACCGGGCACCCGCAGGGCCAGTTCCACGCGGCCCGGCGCGGCGAAACTCAGGGCCTCGTTGGCACCGGCGGGCGTGTCCAGCCGCAGGCGCAGCCGGGCGCAGCCATGGGCCGGCGCCAGGGCCGTGGCGGAAATGGCATAGGCATTGCGCGCCACCGGCTTTTCCCGCCGTCGGGTGACGGTCAACACGGGGATCAGGCGTTCCTGCGGGCTGTTGCCGCCATGGGCAAAGGTCGCGCTGGGGCCGCCGGTGTCAAATGGCATGGTGTCGTCGCGCAGCAACACATAGCCGCCCACCCCGTCCCAGCCCAGATCGGCCAGCGGCACCGGCACCAGCCCCTCGCCCGAGCGCGGCTGGTCAGAAAAGATGTGGCGGCGGTTGGGTTCGCGCTTGGTCCCGAAGGCTTGCGGCGTGACGGTGGAATCGATCAGCAGGAAGCCGTGGTCGGCGGTGATGACCAGATGCTTCACCCCGGCGTCGAGCAGATGGGCGCAGGCCGCCCGCAGAATGCTGAGGCTCTGCTCGAAGGTGGCAAGACCCAGGTCGGCCTCCCCGGCGTCGTCGATCTCGCGGCCGTGGACCAGCACCAGACGGGCCTGGGCAATCCGCCGCTTCAGCGTGTCGAGCGGTTCATCAACCACCTGCTGTACGGTCAGCATCAGGGCCTTCTGCCCCGTGCTGCGCTCGCCCATGGCGCGGGCGCGGCTTTCCGGGTCCTTCACCGTGAACTCGCCGGTACGGAAACCCGTCACCTTGCCCCCGCTCAGGACCGGGCTCAGGCGTCCGCCCTGGGCCACCGGCGCCAGCACGTTCATGCCAACGGCGGTCAGGGTCGGCAGTTCGGCGTAGCGCGGCTTGAGGTCCACGGTCAGGCCGGGACCACGCAGGTCATCGGCCAGCGCCTGGGCCATCTCGTACCGCAGGGCATCGACCGCCAGAACCGCCACGCGGCCGCCGCCGGTGGTCTCGGACACCAGAGGATGCACCACCTGGTCGAACAGGGCGCGCTGCTGCAGCGTGGCCGACGGGAGGAAGCCGTTGTCACGACAGACCCGCGTGAAGTCGCGAGCCAGCGTATCGGCCCACTGCCGGTAGCGCCGCCGCAAGTCGGCCTCCACGGTCTTGAGATCGGCGAAGTTGGGCATGGCGGGCGACAGATGGCGGCTGCGGAGCTGCTCAAAGGCGCGGTGCGCGGCGTCAACTGGGGCGGCCTGTTCGGCATACAGTGCTGCCGCGTCCTCATGCCCCGCCGCTGCGGCCAGCGGGCGCGGGCGATCAGCCATGAGGCGGCCAAAGGCGGCGGCCTGACCGACCAGGTCCCAGGCCGCGCGGCGATCCCGGTCGCGCTTCAGCCAGAACGAGCCGGCCAGCGTGCGCGCCCCGGCCTTTTCGTCGGCGGCGGCGAACCGACCGGCCAGAAGGTCGGCGATGGCGGCCTCGAGGATGCGTCGTTCCTCGGTGCGGAAGGTATCGATGCGACCCAGGTCATCGGCCTCGATGGCGGCGATTTCCTCGGCCAGATGGGCCTCCACCTCGTCCGCCAGCAGGACGTAGCGGTCGGGCGCCTCGTTGCGCAGCCCGCGGGCCCTTTCCTGGCACCGCTCGACCAATGGCCGCGACAGCCCCTTGAGGCGGCGCACTTCGGGCAGGTGGGCGTCGCGCCGCAGGTCCCAGGCGTACTCCACCGCCAGCAGCCAACCGGCATAAGCTTCGGCCAGCCGCCCCAGGGCGTCGGCCCCACCCCCGGCCGGCCCCATGAAGGCGCGCCAGGCGGCGTCCATTCCGGTCTGCCGTTCCAGGAAGTCGGCCAGCGTGTCCAGGTCGGCCGCGCCCTGCACCCGTCCGACCAGAAGCGCGCCATCGACCAGCAGATCGCGCGTGACGACCACCAGCCCGGACTGCTCCAGGAATGCCGCCAGATCACCCCGGCCGGCGCCCATGTGCCGGGCCAGCCAGGCATCGGCGGCGGCCAGGGTAAGGTCCGGCTGCTCCAGCAGGGCGGCGGTTTCCGCAGGCGTCGCCCGCCCGGCGCAGGCCATGTGGACCAGCCGGTCCAGCGCCATGCGATAGCGCGTCCCGACCTCGTAGAGTTCGAGCAGCGGAGTGCCGAGAATGGTGTCCTCGGTGTGCCCCGGCACATGGACGATCAGCGCCTGCTGCGTATGCCCGTCGGCCAGCCCCTCCAGGGCCAGCAGAGTTTCCAGAAAGCTGCCCTGGTGCGCCACCACCGGCACCGAAACCTCCCCCGCCCGATACCGCGCGGCGAGATCGGCGACAAAGGCGCCATAGTCATCATCGCGGTCGAGCCACACGACGATCGCGCCGTGCTTGACGGCGGACCCTAGTACATCGGCCTTAAGGGCGGCGGAAACGGGTGTGGAGGAGGTCACGCCGGCACATCCTCGGCTTCAGCCGCCAGCCGCTCCTCCTCAGCCATGCGTTCGGCCCGAAGATCGTACAGCGTGCGGCCGTCCTTCATGGCCCAGTCATAGATGGCGATGCTCGACCACCCCGTCGCCGCTTGGCCCCATTGATTGAAGCGCATGCGTTGCCCCTTGTACTCCACCATCTGCGCATCGATCACCGTGGCTTCGTAGCCATCATAACCCTTCAAGGTGAGCACGTCGCCGGGCGCGACGATGCCCCATTCGATCAACTTGGCCATACGCGGCAGGGAACGCCGCCCTGCCTTGTTCGCTGCTTCTGCCTTGGCGGCAGGGGCCGTGCGGCGGGCGCCCGCATCTGCGAAGGGCACGAGGTAGTCGGCCGCCGTGGGCAGGGGGACCATCGTCTCGCACCGCAGAAAGACAGCGCCGTCGATATCCATCGGCGCGAGTTGCAGACAGGCGATGTCGATCCCCTGGCCGCTCAACCACACGGCCGAAGACAGGGTTTCATCGTCGAAACCCGACGCGATCAGCACGATGCGCTGACGCTGGTTGAAGGTCCGGGCCGACTGGTTTCCAGCCAAAAAGTCCTTGAGCTTCCGGTGACCATATTCAGATGGAGACAAGTCGCCCAGATCGAACTCCCCCCGGTGGCGTTCGATGTAGGGGGCGTACAGCTTTTCAACCAGTTCCGCTTCATCGCTGATGGTGGCCAGGGTCGCCGCGTACCGAATGGCCTGACTTTCAAAAGGCTCCCGGCGTCCCTTGGCGTCCTGAGCGTCGCGCTTCAGTTCGATCAGCACGAGCGTGCCGTCCTCTGCCACCGCAACAAGGTCGCACCGCTTGCCGTTGGCGTCGAACACCTGCTTGCCGACGACCAGCAGGGACTCATCCTCGAACACCAGACCGATGTTGCCGCGCACGAATTCTTCCATGTGATCCTCGCGGATCTGCAATTCGGCGAAGGTCCGCTCCTCAAGCGAAGCCGGACGTTGCGTGATGCGGCCGGGGGTGATGGTGACGGGGATGAGCATGAAACGGTCCCTCAGAGGGATTTCAGGATGGTCGCCCGCTTCTCGGCGGCCTCGGCTTCGGTGACAAGGCCACCCTTCAGCAGAGTCTCGAGGGCTTCGAGGCGCGCGGGGATGTCGCCGCAGACGGCTGCCGGGGCAGGGACCGGCGGCATGTGGGACGGTCCGCTGATCTCGCAATACTCGGTCGCCACGTCCTCGTGTGCAACGACACCGCCACGAGTCACCTTGGATACGACCCGCGACGCCCGGACAAGACCCGTCGCGACGTCCACTTCGAAGGTGCCTGCGTGAGAAACATGGGCAGTCCCCACGGGCGTCTTGTAGTCGGCGGAAAACTCGCCTTCCGCAAACAGAGTCAGGCGACCAGCCACCATACCCACGCTGCGCGCGGTCACCCCGTTCTGGAAGGAAGTCCGCTCCGCGTCGTCAAGGTAGGTGAGCGAGAGCACATCAGCGGTCGCCGTGGCATAATCGTCCGCGTAAACCTTGTCACCGGCCTTGATTGACTGAAATAGGGGAAAAATGGTGGAGGCTGGCATCATCGCCTCGATCATCCCGCCAAGCATTCCCTCCGCCATTTTGCGCCCCATGTCCGCCTTGACGTCCGTCTTGGCGTCGAGTTCGCCACCCGACAGGCCGACCCGTGGAGTCGGTTTAAGGGCGCCCTCAGCGTCCCGATCATAGGTGATCTGGAGCGACGTATCTTCAGCACGGGGGAGAGTGACGACAAGGGCCTCTGGCGAGACATCCGTCAAATACCGCATGACCGAGGGCACACCGTCAACGGGTTCGATCAGCACAAAGCACTTTGCGTTCGCCCGATCCGGCTGCGTGAGCGTCACCGGGAAAGCGGGTTCGGCCGCCATAGCCGGAGAGACGGCCCACAGGGCGACCGCTGGCAGGACAGCGAACATCAGACACTTGCCGACCGTGGGCCGGTCATTCCGCCATGGCGTCTTCATTTTCGTCATCCCCCTCGTCCTCCGCAGCCTCCTCGGCTGCGTTCTCACCCTTGGCCGCTTTTTTCTCGCGGCGTTTGCGTTCTTTTTCCCGGAGGGCTTCGGCGTCGTCCGGGAAGGCTGCCAGGAAGGCCGCGCGGGCGTCGTCCGAGCCGGCTTCGTCTATGGTGAAGTCGGGGCGGATTTCGTCCTGCAGGCGCAACTCCCAGGCGTAGGCGCGGGCCGGATGATAGCGCCAGAAGCAGCCGTGCGCCACAGCCAGAGAGGGATCCTCCTGGCATTTCTCGTCCACGCGATAGGGCCAGTAGCGGGCGGCGAGTTTGGACCAGTCATAGGCCTTGCGGCCCTTGGCGTTGGCCAGTTCCTCCCACCATTTGGCGGGGTCCTTCCAGCCTTGGGCGGCGAGCAGCGGCCACAGGGCGGCGGCGTTGATCATCACCCCGTCGTCGAGGTCCAGGTCCAGGGGGGCGGAGACTGCGCGGGCCGGGCAGGCCGGGCCGGTGGGGGGCGGGCCGTCCTCGGCGACCGTGGCGACCACGTCGAGGAAAGCGGTCAGTTCGTCGAGGTGCGCGGCGACCTCGGCATATTCCTTTTCGGCCTTGGAGCGATCGGCGGCGGAGGCTGCCTCGGCGGTGGCGCGGCGCAGGTCGGCCAGGCGGCCGTCCAGGCGGGTGCGTTCAGGCAGCAGCCACACGGCGCGCAGTTCGTCCAACGTGCGCGGCCCGAACCGGTGCAGCGCCACCCAGGCCACGAAGGTCCGTTTGGCCGACGACAGCGGCAGCCAGATGGGCCGGTTCTCATAGGTCTTGCGGTGGACCTTGAAGAAGTCCGTGCGTAGCCAGTCGCGGGCCTCCGTGCGCGGCTTGATCGCCCCGCCGTGGGTGTTCCAGGCGGCGCGCAGGGCGGCGCAGGCGTCAAGCTCCAGCCCGTCGCGCGCCCCGGCGGCGGCCGACAGGAACAGGATGCCGTGCGGCACCACGGTGTCCGGGGCATCGGCCGGGGCGTTGTCCAGAATACCCTGCCCGTCGCGCCCAAAGCGGCCCATGGCCTGCCCGAAGGCATAGGACACCCAGGCCACCGGAGGCACTGGGTCATGGACCGGCACATAGTCCGGCAAAGGCTCCCCGGCCGGGCGATCAACCGCCCGCTGCGCCCACGCCTGCGCCGCCGTCCAGGCGCTCGGCCCCGGCTGGCGGAACTCCACCGAGGTTTCCCGCGCCGCCTCGTGCTCGGTGAAGGCGGCGTCGAGGGTGGCGTAGATGGCGTCCGCGCCAGCAACATCAAAATCGGGAAGTCGCCGAACATCTCCAACTTCGAAATGCACGCCCGGATTTAAAGATGCCACGATGAAGGACGCGTCCGCTGAGTTTAACGCCATTAAGACGGCCGGAACGCGTCCGTCAGGGGGAAAAACTGAGGAGGCTGTGTTGTGGCAAATTGACCGAAAGCGATGGGCACGAGCCAAAAAGTTCGTTCCAACCGCAGTAAATGCCACGCCCGGCCTCAAGAACGTTTTTGGATTCCTAATCGCGCTACCATCCAGTACCCACTCCCCAAGGCCGCCGCTCTTCCAGTTCACGACATTACGTAGCGGCTCTATCCATTTACGTGGCTCGGAACCTGCTCGTGCAGCCCCGCCCTTCAGAAGCGGAGCCCAGACGTACGAACAACTACTTGTTTCTGTATCGTTAATCCGTTGACGCAGTACATCCTTTGCCTGTACCTCCCAGAAAAAGCGTACAAATCTGGGATCGCACCCGGTGGATATACCCTGACAAACGGTGGCCACGCTTCCGATAAGCGCGTGTGTCCTATACTTGTTTATGTAGTAATCACTCCACCAGTATATGATCGGCTGTTCAGGAACGTGCGCGACAAGGTTTGCGGAAAATGAAAAACGCTCCGCCTGACAGCACAGGCCGGCGATATTTTTGGGCACCTGGTTTAGGTCCCTCTGGCGCTTTCTCCAGTCCGAAGGCCGGATAGCAATAGAACCGATGGTTTTAACTTTGGCGCGAATGATCGCCATTGCGACCAGTATGTCCCGAGCCTCATCAAATGCCCTGAATTGCAAATCGCCAAGAACCGTTATGCTGCTCTCGGAGCGAATATGATCGCGGAGTTCCTTGAATTCAGCATTAAACATCCACTCCTTTTTGGCCACAAAAGCGCTAAGACCTCCGGACGCAGCAAGGTGTAGTGAACGGGCAATCATGGCCGCATAGATATCAGCCTTACCAGCGGGGTAGTCTTGACCAACTGTAGGCTCAAGCAAAGAATCGGCGCCTAAATACGGCGGATTGAAAAGCACCACATGGTACGTCCCCGGCCGCACCAGCCGCATGAAGCGGACTCCGGCGGCGAGTTGTTCGCCGTCCAGGCGCAGGCCCAGGTCGGGGCCGCCGGTGTGGTTGGCGAGGAAGGTTTCCAGGCGTTCGGCGATCAGGCGTTCGGCGTCGTCTCCGGCGGCGGCCAGCCACGGAACGCGGCCGTCGTTCAGGGCGTCGAACGTGGGTTCGCGCCCGCCGGTGGCGACCTGATGCTGCAGCAGGGCGTCGGTGACGGCGTGCTCCACCTTCAGCAGGGTGCCGAGGTGGCTGGCCCCGGCCAGGGCGCGCACGATGTTGCGGGTCAGGGAGGCGGGCAGGCCGGTTTCGCGCTCCACCTCGGTCAGCAGCGTGACCAGGGCGGGATCGTCGTCGGGCAGGCCGGACAGGTCGAACGCCGGGGCGACCAGATTGAGCACCGGCGGCCGGCAGTCGGGCGCCAGGGTGCGGGCCTTCAGCAGCAGCGCGGCGGCGGCGATCTGCACGGCGCGCGGGTCTATGTCGATACCATGGAGGTTGTTGGCGACGATGGACTCGACGATGTCCCGGTCGGTCCAAGCCTCGCCGCGATGGCGGGCCTCCTCCTTGCACAGGGCGAACAGCAGGTCGCAGGCGATGACCAGGAAGTGCCCCGACCCACAGGCGGGGTCGAGCAGCTTGAGGCCGCGCAAGGATTCGGGCGCGGCGGCCACGGCCTCGGCCGGGATATCCTGCGGCACGTAGTATTTCCAGCGGTCCTCCAGCCCCGGCGCGATGGGCATGAGGGCGTCGAGCGCCACCTCCCCGGCCTCGCGCCGCGCCCGCCACTCGGCCCGGCGATCCTCCAGGCCGGGCAGGATGCATTCGGCCTCGGCCGTCCAGCCGTGCTTGTGGCACATGGCGAGCCACGTCGGCCCCAGGCTGTTCTGCAACAGCCATTCGACCATGTAGCGTTCGGTGAACATCTGGGTCTTGGAGGCGATCTCGTGCGGCTCGATCTTGCCGCCGTCCTTGATCTTCTTGTCCAGGTCCTCGCGCGCCGGGTCGTTCCAGTACTGGTAGACCCAGCCGAACGTGGTGTCGTCATCCCACGCCGACGCCAGCGCCGGAACGTCCAGCGCCTCGACCACATGACGCAGGGTGCCCGCCGGGATGGGGATGAGCGGCGTCACCCCCACCGGCCCGAACAGGCCGGGCAGGTCCACCGCCAGATCATCGAACACGATGTCGAGCAGGACGTCAAAGCCCTCGCCCTCGGCATCGCGCAGGGGGCCGGAAATGTCGCGGAACTCGGCCATGGCGGCGCTGGACCAGCCGCCGGTGACCAGCCGCAGACGGCGCAACGGCCGCCCGTCCGGCCCGCTCATGTGCTCCAGCAGACGCAGGTACACGAGACGGTTGACCAGGGTCGCCGCCGCCTCGCGCACCGCCTCGCACAGAAACCGGTCGCGGGCGGCGCGCAGGGCACCCTCGCCCTTGGCCCCGGACCCGCGCACCCGCTCGTCCAGCCACCCCTCCAACCGCCGCCGCCGAACCCCCTCAGCCTCCCCCAACCCCGCCCGGTCAAAGGGAACCTGAAGCCGATACACGGCCGAGACATGATCCATCAGGTCCCGCAACAAAAGCTTGCGCAGGGACCGGATGGTGGTGGAGAGGGCGGATTTGGCTTCGGGGGTCAGGGGCATGTTGGAAAGCCTACCGAGAACTGTCAATTGCGTCCTGAACAACACTTTGGGCCCAGCGAAGCGCTTCCTCACCACCGTTCGGATACTCAGTGGTACCGGCTTCACCCTTGTCACAGATCAACCCGAGGCCCTTACCCTGGAAAATAAGGACTTTCTGGCAACCCAATATGTGAGCCTCAAAATGAGGCCATTGATCGGGTAGCCCAAGTCTACTTTCAAACCTGACGTCAGATTTAAATTTAACCTCCAAATGACAGAGTATGTAGTTCAAAAAATCAGAATGCTTAATCATCGTTTCGTTCATCTCAAAATCTTTCCTGTCGTCCACATGCTCTTGGGAATTCCCCAACAAATCATCTTTCTGCACCATATCCCCTACTCCACCCTGACCCGTACGCCCTGGTTTACCAGGGGGGCGATTTGGTCTTCGATGTCGCGCAGGAGCGTGTTCAGCTCCGCGCGGGTGCGGATTTCCCGGCCGTGGACGGGCAGGCGCACGGCCTTGACCGGCACCTGATCGAGCTGTTCCAGGATGTCGTCGAGGCGGCTGTTGGCCTCGCCTACGGACTGGCGCAGTCGTTCGGGGAACTGGCCGGACAGGGCGGCCAGGGTGGGCTGGACGGCTGCGGCGTCGGTGTGACTGACCGCCTCGAAGATGGGCCGCAGGACGTGGTTGGACTGATCGGCCGACAGACGAACAAAGCCCTCGCGCTGCTTGACGTAGGCACGGGCGCCCTCGGCCTCGGTTTCATGGCGGGCCATGAGGGCCATGCGGGCGCGGGTGTAGACCTCCTTCAGACGCTTGGCGGCGGCCTCTGCCTCGACCGGGGCGCGCCAGGGGCGGTCCTGGGCAAGCTGGGCGTCCAGAAGGATGGCGTCCGCCGCGGCCTCGGCATCAAGCGCCCCGGCCTCGCGCAGTTGGGCAAGCTGGACGTCGCGGCAGCGGGTCAACGCCTCCACGGCGACCACGGCGGCCTCGGTCAGTTCGGCGCGGGTGATGCCAAGCAGTTGCAGGCCGTCGCGCAGCGGGTCCAGGTGGCGCTTGATGGCCTTGACGACTTCGTCCACATGACGCCGGGCGATGCAGGTTTCCAACGCCTTGCCCAAGGCCTCCAGCACGGGGGGCAACGGCGGGCGGCCGGGCAGACGCTCGTACAGCCGCTCGACCTCACGCAGGGCGTCACGTTGAGCCCGGAACTCGGAGAACGCGGTGTCCGCGATGGCCTCGCGGTCGGGATTGATGTCACGGCCCAGGGCGCTCTCGAACAGCTTGCGGATGCGCACCAGGTCGCTGTGGGTGATCTCGCTGGCGCGGGCCGGCACGAAGTCGGACTGACGCAGGGGGCGGTCGGTGGTGAACACGTCGCGGGCGCCGGCATCGGCGTAGGAGGTGATGATCTCGCCGCCGCCGTCCGGGTTTACAGCGATGCGCCCGGCCCGCAGCAGGCCGACGAGGCAAGCCCGCACCACGTCGAGCGGATACCCGTAGGGCGGCTTGCCGAAGTGGGTGAGCAGCGTGCTGCCGGAGGCGCCGTTGTTGGTTTCGATGTACTGCAGGATGCGCTGCGGCACGGCCCCGGAACAGGTAGCGATGGTCTGCCCGGCGTCCATGGCCAGAATGCCCAGTCCCCCGGCGGTGCCGAAAAACTTGTTGGAGGCGCCGTCGAAGTGGCGCTCCAGAAGCTGCGGCCATTCGGCATTGCTGATCGCGACGTCGCAGTAGTGCTGGTAGAGGTCCGGCAGGAACCGCTCGGCGGCGGCCTTGATGGCCTCGGCAAAGCTGTTGCCGAAGGCGCGTGGGTCGCTACGCAGGCCTCTGAAATACAACACGCCTTCCATGAAGGCCGACCGGACGGCGGCGTCGAGACGCTTGTCGAGGTCGTTGCGGTTGCCTTCCTCGTCCACCAGCAAGCGCCGCTTTTCCGGCGACAGACCATCGAACCGGGCGCGGTACAACTCGATCATGCGACGGGACTTCTTGAGGTCCCGTGCAAGGCGGGCGATCTCGCCGGGTTCGCCAGCCACCCAGACGAGGCGGTCACGCAAGGCGCCCTCGGCACTTTTGGGCACCCAGATGTCGTCGCGCCGCTCGTCACGGACGGTCAGGTAGCGGAAGTCCACGGTGACGACGGTATCGTCACGGCCGCGGGTCAGGCGCTGTTCGGTGGTGAAGCGGTCGGTGAACAGCAGGTCCCACGGGAACGGCCGCCCCCGGAAACGCGGCCGTTCCGGCTGGCCCATGAGGGTGTTGAGGCGTTCGGCCACCAGATCGTGGACCTGCTCGTCGGGCACCGGCAGGTCGTCACGCTCGCGGTTCCAGTCCTGGCCGGCGCTACTCTGGATCTTGTAGCCGTACTGTTCGGTGAAGGACAGGCAGCGGGCGGCGCGCAAGGCCTCCAACGCATCGGCCACCGCGCGCTGGTTGGGCGGTGCGCCAACCCGGTCGTACAGGCAGCGGGCGACCAGTTCCGGCGTGGTGGGAAGGGTCTCCTGGATCTGCTCAAGCAGGGCGACCGCCTTGACGACACGCTGGGCCAGCACGTCGCCTGTCACCGCGTCCTGGTTCATGACCTGGGCCAGGGTGGACTGCAGGGTGGCATCAAGCGACGATTGCTGAACGTCATAGATGGCGTCCAGCGTGACCAGCATCCCCACGGGCTGGTCGGCCAACTTGCGGTCCCGGAACAGGTCACCGAGAAGCTGGAGCAGGCCGCGAATGGCGTGGTGGTCGCCCTGAAGGCGGCTGGACCGCTGGCGCAAGGCGGTGGTGATGTTCATCAGCAGTTCGACGTGGCCGGGCAGCAGCGGGTAGACCTCCAGGAAGTCTTCCTCGGTGATGTCCTGGCAGCCGAAGGCGTTGAGCGTCAGCCCGGCCCGATGGTCCTGGAACAGGGTGCGCAGCGGTTCAACCCGCTTCGGGTCCTTGTGCAGCAGGCGACGGTGGACGACGTCGCGGATGTTGGTCGGGCTGAGGTGGACACGCAGGGCCGGCGGGAAACGGTCCTTGAGCTTCTGCAGGTTGGTGCCGGCATCGTCGTCGATCTTCTGCTGGCCGGTGGCAAGCAGCCATACTCCGCCCTTCAGCCGCGCGCCCAGAGCCGAGACAAACGACTGCAGCTTGAGCATGCGGTCATCGTTCTGATGGACGTACTGGCTGACCTCGTCAACCACCAGGAACAGGGTCTTGCCGGAGGCACGTAGGCGCAGCATTGCTTCGATGGAGCGGATGGCCTCGTCCACCGCCCCCCCGGTCCGTGTGGTTCCGGCCCGCGAATCGACCCAGCTCATGGGTTCCTCGTAGGTGGCGGGATCAAGGCGGTGCAGCGCGGCGGAGAAGTGATCCTCCACCATGGCCTTGTCCTTCAGGGCGGCCCACGGGTGGCCATGAACGTCCTCGACAGCGCGGAGAAAGTCCGGCCAGCGACCGTCGATCTCCAGCTTCAGTTCGGTTTCGGCGACCAAGGCGCTGGCTCGGCTGTAGTCCAGGCGCTCGGCGATTTTGCGGACGGCGGCGGCGTGGATGTGCTCGCCGTCGCGGGCCACCGCGCCAATGTCGAACACGGCGGCGATGGGGTCGATCATGTCGCGCAAAGCGGTCCAGGCATCGACAAGGTCCTGGCGACCGGGGCTCTGGTCACGCGCCAGGAAGGCCTCGGCCAAGGGCTGGCCGTCGGGCAGGACGCGACCGTCCAGGGCCAAGCCAAGAAGCTTGGCAAAGCTCGATTTACCCGACCCGTAGAAGCCCGAAATCCATGACGCCGGCAGGTCGGAGCGGCTGGTGATGGCGGCCCGCAACGCCGTGAGCAGGCGAACGTACTGCTCGTGGATGCCGTCGCGCACCCGACGCTGGCGGGGATCGCCCTCCGGGTAGCCGCCGGTGACGATGTACTCGCCAACCTCGGCCGCCAGCTTCGCCGGGTCCTGTTCATGGAAATAGACAACCGGCGCGATGTCGCGCGTGACGTCGGCAGTGAACAGGTCCCGGATCGGGTGCTGCGGCATGGTTCCCTCGGGCACGGCGTGGTCCTCGGTCAAATCAGGAATAGATGCGGGGGCGGTAGTCGCGGTCGGCCGGCACACGGCCCATGAAAGACAGTGCGTTGCCATCTCCCCGCTGCCCCGGATAGAGCAGCACCACGGGCAGGTTGCGGGTCCGCCCATCGAGCAGCTTCAGCAGCGCCGAAGACCGGTGGAACGGATAGAGCGCCCCCGCCCGGCCGATGAAGATCACCGTGCGGTTGGGGTCCAGCCCTTGGTCGGCAAAGGCGTCAATGCGGGCGGCAACGTCGTCGGCAATGCCGCCCTCGCCTTCGAGTTTCGGGGCGATCTCGTTGATCAGAAAGTTGAGGTGCCGTTCGGGGCTGCGGCGGGACAGGGATTTCTCACGGGCAATGCGGCTTTCCAGCCACTCATCACCCATCGCGCGCACCCGGTTGAGCAGCATGGCCTGAAGCGAAATGGATAGGACGTCCCAGTCGGCACGCCTCAGATCGTCACTCATGCGACTGATCGCCGTGCGCAGCCGGAACTCGTCCTTGGGCGCATAGACCATGATGGCGAAGCGATAGTTCTGGATGGTGCTGATGGCCGGCCCCCCGGCCGCCGTCAGATCGCGCTTGAGATCCGCCAACGCCGCATCAAGAGGGCTGTGGTCGAACAGCGTGGGGCCGGCGCTCACGAGATCGCCTCCGCCCAATCCCGCAGGCCCTGGTACTGCCACTCCGCGCTCACGACATCCCCCATTCGTTGCACCCTCACCCACGGCGCGACGCGAAGTCGCTGATCCAGGAATACCCCGGATAGTCCCACCGAGCCAAGGTAATCGTTCGCCAGAAGAGGCTGGGCGATGGCCGTCTGGCGCAACAGGTGAAGGATATAGCCCAGCGCCTCATCGGGCACATGCGGGGTCAAGACCCGGCGCGGATCAGGGGCCACACTCAGAAGCCCTGCCTCGGAAGCAGCAGCCAACAAGCGGCTGGCCACCTGCCGGCACGACGACGGCTGCCATGGCTTGGGTTTCGTCTCGATGACCCAGTGCAGCACCGTGTCGAAGTCGATTTCCGCGCCACCGCGATCCCGCAGGTCGGTCAGGTACTCGCCCGTGAACCGCCGATAATAGGGGTCGGTCAGTTGCAGGTGCCAGTGACACACCAAACGCCGGGTTGCCGGATCCGCCGGACGCCACTGTCGCAGCACCTCCAGAGCCTCGGGGAACGCCCCATAGCGCGCCCGGAAGTTCGTCAGAAGAACGGCGACCCAGGCAGCACTCTTGCCGCCGAACCACCGTTCAGCAAAAGCCTGGCGGTTTTCCTCCGCTGGCGCCAGGTCGGGGCGGGCCGCCTGCCAGTAGAGGCGGCTCTCCTCCACCGCAAGCGCAAGCTTTTGCAGCCGGTTGTGAAAACGCGTCGTTTCTGCGGTCATCAACCACCTAGCCGGAAGAACGGCAGCGGGTAGCGTTCGGGGAGCGGCAGAAGGGCGGCTGCCAAGCGTCGCACCATCAAAAGCGGGTCGTCCTCCGGTGGGGCCTTCAACTCCCGCCCCCCCGGACCAACTGCGGCGGTTTCCTGTCCGCACAACCCCTCAAGGAAGCTCTCGAAGGCCGCCCTGTCGAACCGTTCACCGACTTGGACAGCGGCTCCTAGAACACCCTGCGCATCCGACCGCTCCATCTTGTGGTGCCGCAGACGGCGGGCCAGGGCCTCCTCAACATCAGGTCCCAGCCAAAAGACCGTGCGCACCCGCACAGCCTTGCCTCCAATGGCCTCCCGCCGCTGCTCGTCATGAAAACGGGCCGCGCGGAGCGCCGCGTCCAGCGCCGCCCAAACATGCGTCGCCGGAGCCAACCGGCCAAAAAAGTCCAGTCCACCAACGTCGTCGGCCAGCCGTGACGGCCACCAGCCCAACCCCGTCCCGTCATCCCACCGACCTCCCGCGCAGGCGCAGGCCATCTGCACAATGAGGATGTCATCCAAGACGGATGGTGCGAGAAGGCAATCGCCTTGATCCATGGGAGACTTCCTCGCTCTGTAGTGCGCTCATCCCAAACGCCGCGCGGTCCGCAGCCTGAGGATGTCGTTATAGCCGAAGTCGGGCGGAAGCAGTAGACCGATGCGAGATTTCAGGCACATGGAACTGGTCACCGAACTTTAGGAGCCATTCGGTAAAGCTTCCTGTCCCAACCGGAGTTGCAGCGCCTGACCGCGCAGGGAGAAGTTTCCGAACGCCGTCGTCAGCGCCGCCATCCGGTCTATCAAAAGCCAGAATTACTGGCTGAGGCGCCCAACCAGGTCTGGTCCTGGGACATCACCAAGTTGATGGGGCCGGTGAAGTGATCCTATTTTTATCTCTACGTCATCCTCGACATCTTCAGCCGCCGCGTCGTTGGATGGCGCATCGAGCACGCCGAAAGCGCCACCCAGTTCAAGGCCCTGTTCATCGACGCCATGACCAAGCACGACGTGCCTGCCGACCAACTGACCTTGCACGCCGACCGGGGCGGACCGATGAAGGCGAAAACGACAGCCCTCCTGCTGGCTGATCTCGGCGTGGTCAAATCCCACAGCCGCCCCCATACCTCCAACGACAACCCTTTTTCGGAAGCCCACTTCAAAACCTTGAAATACCAACCGGAATTCCCCAAGCGCTTCGACACCATCGAGCAGGGGCGGGCTTTCTGCCGCCGCTTCTTAGAGGTGGCCCCATATGTTCGGACAGTTTGGCGGCTGAGTTAAGCTAGTCCCAGAGTCATTGTCATGCCGCCATCGCGGTGATCGACACCGTCTCCGGGGCATGCCCCGGAGACGGTGTCGGCGCGATTTGATGATAGGCCTCGTTGGGCGTCTGTCCAGTCAGGGCTGAGTGGGGACGCCGGGTGTTGTAGTAGCGGATCCAGCGCTCCAGTCCTGCCCGCAGTTCGGAGCCGGTTTCAAAGGCGTGGAGGTAGACGCATTCGTATTTCAGGGACCGCCACAGGCGTTCGATAAAGACGTTGTCCATCCAGCGGCCTCGACCGTCCATGCTGATGCGCACGCCGGCCTCCCGTAGGACGTCCGTGAAGCGGGGGCTGGTAAACTGGCTGCCTTGGTCCGTGTTGAAGATCTCCGGCGCCCCGAAGGCCGTCAAAGCCTCCTCCAGCGCCTCAATGCAGAAGTCGGCCTCCATGGTATTGGAGACCCGCCACGACAGCACCTTCCTGGTCGCCCAATCCATGACCGCCACCAAGTACAGAAAGCCCCGCCGCATCGGGATATAGGTGATGTCGGCGCACCAGACTTGGTTGGGCCGGGTGATCTCCTGGTCGCGCAGCAGGTACTTGTAGACTGGATGCTGTGGGTGGGGCGTGCTGGTCCGGGGCTTCTGGTAGATCGGCGCCAGGCCCATCTTGCCCATCAACCGCGAGACGCGCTTGCGGCCCACCGTATAGCCCTGGCGCCGCAGGTGGCGGGCCATCTGTCGGGCACCATAGAACGGGCACTCCAGGAACGCCTCGTCGATCAGACGCATCAGCGCCAGGTTCAACGGGCTCTCCCCGGTCGGCCGGTAGTAAAAGGCCGACCGGTTGATCGACACCAGGGTGCATTGCTGCACGATGGACAGGCCGGAATGGTCGGGTTCAATCATCTGCCGCCTCCGCTCGATGCTCATCGACCGAAGGCCTTGGACAAAAAATCCCGCTCCACCACCAACTGACCGATCTTGGCGTGCAACTTCTCGACCTCGGCCGCGCCGGCGTCCTTTGCGGCCTCCGCCTTGCCCGAGAACGTCGCGGCCATCCCCTCGATGGCCTGGCGTTTCCACGTCGCAATCATCGTCTGGTGGATGCCATGCCGGGCAGCCAGTTCGGCCACCGTCTGCTCCCCCTTGATCGCCTCCAGCGCCACCTTGGCCTTGAACTCAGCCGAGTAGCGCTTCCTCGTCACTTTCCCCATCAGAACAGGTCCTTCCTGCAAGCGGGACCAGCTTAACATCCTGTCCGGTTTTCGGGGGCCACCTCTGATAACCGAAGCCATGGTCAAGGGGCTGGTCGCTACATGGTCGGTTGCCACAGGGCGGGAGACGGACGCGGATCTTTTGGGCGCCGAAGCCGCAAAGATGGTCAGGGAACATGTCAAGCGTGATGCCGCAAAGTTCCAAGCTTGCCGCGAACGGTCTTTAAAGCGGTATCGCTTTATCAATGCCGAAGGAACCGAGGAGACGTGACAACCACCCAGTTTTCCACCCCTTACTTCTGATAGCACATAGTGCTATATTCTAGCACAAAAGGGGCGGAAACGACTGCGTCATGCAGAAACACGTCCTACAGCATTTCGCTTGAACCAAGAATATCGCTCAACCACACGCATTGGAGCTTAGTTGATGAACACCGCTGTTACCGTTTCGGGCTCCAATAGCCTACTAGACCCGCAGGCTCAGCGGTTGGTGGATTTCCTCCGTGACGTGGGTCTCCCCTATGAAAACATTATGGCCGCCCCCAAAGAGCGTTCGATTATCGCAGCCAACCTTCCAGCTTACCTTCAATCGCTGCCAGCGGAGGTCAAGCGCGACGCACGGTACCTGTCCAAGTTCGTAATCGGGGCCGGATCCGGTTTGTTTGACTACGCACTTAACGCTATCTGGAATGAGGTCGTGGTCGACCTCAGAAAGAAAGCGTCACTCTACGGCCTCGACATCTTCTTCGACGCTGCGGTGGGCGGCAATAAAACGCGCGAATTTTACAAGACAGCGGACGATCTGGCCGCCCTTAAGGATGCCGTTCTCCTCGATACATGCCGCAAGTTGGAGCTAATCTCCGACACAACGTACAAGAAGCTCAAGCACATTTTGGACATGCGGAATGACATCGGCATATCCCATCCGACCAACTACAATATCAATGCCTTTGAGCTACTGGGCTGGTTGCAGACTTGCGTTCAGGACATTCTCCATGATCAACCCACGGAAGCGGCGCTTCAAGTCCAAGTTTTCATCTCAAATTTGAAGACGCATGCTGAGCCTCTCGACCAGACCACGAAACAAAACCTCGAGCGCCGCTTCACGGAATTGCCGAGCCGCCTGTGCGGAAACCTGCTCCGGACCGTGTTCGGAATGTACGTCGCGCCCGGCACCGATCCTGGGGTGCGAAAGAACATCGCTGTCCTGGCGCCAGCGCTCTGGAGTACGTGCCCTGACGAGCCGCGTTACCGGTTAGGGATCGTTCTGGAAGGCTACAACACCAACCTCTACAAGGAAAAACATACCCTTGGAGAACAGTTCTTTGACCTTGTCGGTGGAAATGCCTACCGATCAGCGTCTGAACGCGTCATAATCGTCGACACGCTAATTACGGAATTGTTGGACAAGCACAATAGCCGGGACAATTTTCACCACGAGGGGCCTGTAGCTGCTAACCTTTCTTCCTATATTCCGGACCAAAATTCTATATTCGACAACCTAGCTTCCCGTCTATTCAAGACGATTCTTCTGTGCCGTATCGGTAGGGGTGTCTCATACAACAACGGCGTCTCCCCAAGTGGCAAACCCTACTATGACGCAATCCTGAGCCTTGGTGGCGACAAGTTCGCGCCACATATCATGGCTGCGTTTACCGACTACGAAATTGCGGGGCAGTTGGGCCGCCCTATCTGCCGGGCCCAAGCTAAACAGGCGTTGGAAGCTGCTCGTACCAATGTCATCAATGAACGGTTGGTGGAGTGCCTGACCTACCTCATTGACCGTATTGAGGCGAATCCTGGCTGCGCGACCAGCACTGAGTTTAAGCGGCTGTCAGTTGACTATATTCGCTGGAACTGAGTATGGTTTTGCGCTCGGTAGCGCTGCCGCAGCGGATGGGAGAGGCCCGTGAATCATCAGGATCTTCTGTTGCGTCATGTCCCGGCTCCTGTATGGGCCGGCCGCGCTACGGGATTTGATGCTGCCTGAATTTCTAGTTTCAAGCCAACGGGCCTGCGAGAAGGAAATGCAGGGCACTATCAATATCAATGGTCAGAGTCGGACAAAGCCTGGGCCACACAAAAACACTGCCGCAAGCTGCGCCCTCCTGACGGGGTCCGAGTCAGCCGCCGAGAGGCCACCCCAACCCCTCCTGCTTCCGCCGCGCTTCCAGGCACAAAAAAATAGCCTTAGCGTTTTGAGCGCTAAGGCCTTGATTTTCTTTGGTTGCGGGGGCCAGAATTGAACTGACGACCTTCAGGTTATGAGACAGAAGTCACCATTTCCCTGAAGTCCAGTGTTTCTGCGGATTCCGTTTAGTGTCAACACGTTGTAACGGACATAGCGGGACAAACTGGACCAAACTTGACCGTTTGAATACCACTTAGTACCCTGATCCGCACGGACACGATGCGGACACAAGATCAGAGGGTACGGACATGGCCGGAAAACTGACGGAGAAACTGCTGCGGGAAATGAAGCCCCCGGCGAAGGGCAACAGCATCACCTACGACAGCGAGGTTAAAGGTTTTGGCGCCCGCATCACGGCGGCGGGTTCCCGCGCCTTCATCCTCAACTATCGCATCCACGGACGCGAACGCAGGTTCACAATCGGTGACTGGCCCGCGTGGAGCGTGGCGGCCGCCCGCGAGGAGGCGAAACATCTCCGCCGCGAGGTTGACCGTGGCATCGACCCCCTTGAAGACCGCATCGAGAACCGTGAGGCGAAGACGGTCCAAGACCTGTGGCTCGAATACGAAAGAGTCCACCTGCCTACCAAGCGGGCCCGCTCGGCGAGCGACGACAGGTCCATGTGGAAGACCTACATCCTGCCAAAGCTGCGCGCCGTCAAAGTCCGCGACATCACGCCGCAGATGATCGACGAGTTGCACCGCGAGATTGGTGAGACCAAGCCAGTAAGGGCGAATCGCGTGATCGAGGTCCTACGCAAGGCCTGCAACCTAGCCATCCGCTGGGAGTGGACCAACCGCAACCCGTGCACCGGCTTTGCCAAGAACACCGAGCAGGAGCGGCAGGTCTACCTGTCGCCAGAACAGATCAGGCTCGTTGCGAAAGCACTGGAGCAGAGCCGCTCCCAGGCATCCGCAGATGCCATCCGTTTCATGCTCCTGACCGGATGCCGCAAAGGCGAGGCCCTCGGCGCCACCTGGCCAATGTTCGACCTAGACAGAGGGATCTGGACGAAGCCATCATCCCATACCAAACAAAATAGAGTCCACCGCGTGCCGCTGTCCGGCGCCGCCACGGAGCTGCTGATACGGATGCGAGAGGAAAAGGACGCGGACCCGGTGTTCGTCTTCCCCGGCAGCGGGGCGGCCGGTCACCTGACGGATGTAAAGCGGACTTGGCAGACCGTGCGCGAGGCGGCAGGCATTCCTGATGTCCACATCCACGACCTCCGCCATACTTTCGCGGCCCTGCTGGCGAGCAACGCCGTCCCCTTGATGGTGCTCGGCGCCTTACTCGGCCACACGCAGGCGCAGACGACGAAACGCTATGCCCACCTCTACGACGATCCGCTGCGCGACGGCGCCGAGATTGCGGCCGGCAAAATCAATTTTCCAGCCAGCCATAAGCAAGGAACCTTAACCGGATGACACGCTACATCACCATTACCGATCCCAGTTCCCCCATGCCCTACTATCCCCAAGACGACGCCTGGCTCTGGCACCTCATGCTTTTTCCTGAGCAAGAGGAGAAGACTGACAGCACGGACGTTCAAACCGTCAAACTGAACAACAAGTACAGGGTGGAAGCCCTGTGGCGGCATCGGCAAGGCTTTCTCCGCGACCGACTGGATGAAGAACTGAATGCAAGCGGGCCGAACGCATCGACCATTAGAGCCACGATCACCAAGGAGGAGGTGACCTCCTTCCAACACATCCGGCACAGTGAAGACGATTGGCAAGAGCTCATACAGAAGAGGCAGAATCAGGGATACATGATTGCCCACCTTTTTCACTACATGATCGGGGTGCTCAACCACCCGAAAGACGCGTTCCGCAAGAAATTTGCCAAACTTGATCAATGGCGAGTGGACCTTGGCCATCATCTGGCAGACATCGGCCATGGCCGCGCACCCCAGCCCAAGGGAACTGACAAACTGCGCGCTTCAGGCCAGGAAGCGACGACAGATGCGCGAAGGATCTTCGCGCCTGCGGCGCATTTATGGGCGGCCTATTACTCCCCTGACCGTGAAGCAGGCAGCCATTTAAACCACCGTGATCTGGCTTTGTTTCTTGCACGGGCAGAGTCCTACCGGCACCTGGCAAACCGCCTGAAGGCATGGGAGAAGGTATACGCCGACCTTGATGACGCCACGACTGGGCAAGCACTAATGCAGGCCGCACCACCCTACCGCGTGACCCGCTTGGCGCGCCTCTCCGATGAGAACGGCCACAGCTGGGTTGAGCGCGTCTTTCACAAACCCCTGAGCCCGGCGCCGTTCCACACGCCAAGCAACCCTGAGATCCAGGCCTTTCTGAAAGAAAAGGGCGCCTGACACTCTGGGCGCGGGCCAATCTGACTTGGCCGAGAGGCCGCCCCGAAAGCCCCCACTTCAAGACCCCGCCAAGTCCGTCGCTGAGACGGGCTGGCGGGGTTTTTTCATGCCCATACAACCGGTGCACCAATCCGTCAGATTCCGATGCCGTTTAAAAACATACACTTAATGCCGTTCAGGCCCCCGATACATGTTCCCGTCCTGACACATCAAGCATTCAGTGTCATCATTACAACGTTACACAAATACAACTCGACAACAGGAAATAGGTACACGAAAAATGAAGTCAAACATCAAATCCCCAAACTCCACCTGCGGCATCATTACTCGTGAAGAGTTGGCGGGAGCTCTTGACATCTCCCTCCGCACTCTCAAGCGGTATGAAGCCGCCCGGATTGGGCCGCCGCTGATCCGCATTGGCCGCAAGGTCTTGTATCAGGAGACGACCGTCCGCGAGTGGCTCGCCGGCCTTGAGCGGCCCGCTGTCCGTCGTCGCCGTTAAGGGAGAAAGAAAAAATGTACATTCAGTATATTACCGTCGGATACTCCAATGGCAGTTCCTGCAGCAGCATCTCCATTCCCATTGAGGAAGTAGCCAGCCGCTCCAAGGAACTGCAGGGTCTCGTCCCCCATGTTTCAAACGAAGATGTCCTTACATGCATCTTTCAATGCTTCCTCGAAGACACCTTTGAGGAAAATCAGCAAACCCTGAAGACCTACTTTTCATGGCTTCTGATGCGGTGGCCGGACCTTTACTACAAGGCGTTCGATCTTGCCGCCCCGATCGCGATTTTCACAGCTGTCGAAGTTGGACCCGGTCAACAGCGTGTTGACCTCGCCATCGGTGACGCAATGAACTTCATCGAACAGGCGGTCCCCTACACCAAGGAAACCATTCACTGACAAAACAGGCCATGCCCGGTGACACGAGCATGACCTGAATTCTGCGGCAAAAGCCGCTCGCGAGCCGGAGCCCGCTGCTTTCCTGGAAGATCGCATCGTAGCTCCGGCTCTCTCCTACCGCAACCGATAATCAACCGGAGAGAGATCATGACCTCCAATGACCGACGCCCCTTGGGGGCGGCGAACCCCGTCGCTTTGCCCGCTTCCTGGGACGCTCCCGACATGAGCGTCCACCAGCCCGACGTTGAACCCGAATTTCCCTTGGAGGCTCTGGGGGGCATCGCCTCTGAGGTCTCCGCCCGCGCGCAGGCAAGCAGCGTCAAGATCGGTGTCATCGCCGCCATCCTGCTCGTCTGCGCCGCGTCCTTGCTGGGACACACGTCTGTTCAGGTCACCGCAAGCTGGCGGGAGCACGTAAGCCTCTATCTCAACTTGATCATGCGGCCCTCCGGCGGCAAAAGCCGTGCGATCTATCCGTTCCTCGAACTTCTGCGGCGTATCGAACAGGCCGCGCTCCCCGCGTGGGAGGACGCAATGGCGCGGTTCCAAGCGGCCTTGTTGGCCGCCGCCGCGACGGCTTCCGCGTACAAGAAGATCGTGAAGGATGCCGTCGAATCCGGACAGACCCCGCCTGAACCGCCTGAAGGGCTTTTGCCCCCGCCAGCGCCTGCGAAGATCCGCACGGTGTCGGAGGACACGACGAAAGCCGCTCTCCTGCAAATGCAGATCGACGGCAATTCGGTGCTGGTCTACCAGGACGAGGCGCGCCGCGACGAGGGCGATCTCCGGGCGCTGTACCTGACGGCGTGGAATGGCGGCGCGTACCACCTCGACCGTGCCCACGGCGGCGGGTCCATCAAGAGCATCGCGGTCTCCATCCTGAAGGGCCTGCAGCCCGACAAAGTCAGCCATGTCTTCGGCGGCGCGGACGACGGATACATGAGCCGTTTCCTCAACGTGGTCGCCGACCCCATCCGCGTAACCACCACTCCTCCGACCCTGGATACTGAGCGGCTCTTCTCAGCGTTCATCGCCCTGCGCGAGTTCGACGGCCAAACCCTGGATCTCTCGGAAGACGCCCTTGCATGTTTCAACGGCTGGACGGCCGAGCACGACGCGGAGCATGTCCGGCCTCACATGCAGGGGCACCAGGGCAAAGTGAAGGGCATTGCCGCCCAACTGGCGGCCATCCTGGAATGCCTGAACAGGGCGTGGTCTGGGGACACCCAGCCCCCCTCTGAGATTTCCGGCGTCTCGATGGCGTCCGCCCTCTGGATTATCGAGGATTTTTTCAAGCCGATGGCCCACCGCGCGTACCGGATGGTCGACGGCGCCGGCCAGAATCCGACCACCGAGTTGGCCGCATGGATCATCGCCACCGCCCCCCAAACCATCAACGCCCGGCGTCTGGCGCGGGGAGAGCTGGTCGCCGGACTCAACAGTGCCCGCGCACAGGATGCCATTGCCGATTTGATCGACGCGGGCTGGCTCCGCAACCCGCCACACCGGAGCGGGCCAGGCCGCCCCTCCTCTGATCTCGAAGTGAACCCCAAAGTCCTGACCGCCTGCAAGGAGAACGCCAATGTCTAAGATGAATTACCGGGACATGATCCGCCAGCTGAAGGCTGAGCCGAACGAAACGCAGGCGATTACCACGGAGATGGTCTGCCAAAATGCCAAAATGGCCCCGGCCGCCCACCAGGCGCGCAACGATGATGGCGCCGCCGCTGTGGTCCCGCCGTCCGACGACCTCGCCCCGACCACCCCCGATCCGGCGCAGGACGTCCAGCCTGTCGCCCTGCAGGCAGAATCCGAGCCTGCCTCCCCGGAGTTGGCCGAGGGCGCGGAACTGACGCCCGGTATTCCCGAAGCGCCGGCGGAAACCTCCTGCGCGGCGGCAGTCGCCACCCTTCCTGAAAAGCAGGACGTTGGGGTGGTGAGCGAGGCGGTGTACGAATTCGTCGAGAAGGCGATCAAGGTGTGCTCACGCGCCGGGGACCTCGTCCTCGGATTGGAAGTCGCAGACAACACCTTGGCTCGCGTCGCCGCCGCGCTCGGTCGCCGGTTCCTCGGCATTCTGGCACCCCAGGCGAGTCAACTGCACGAGAACGGGTTGCCTTGCTCACCAGTCAAAGCGGAAGACGCCTGCAGCGTCTTGAAGAGCGTCAAGGATGCGGGCTGGGTCACTGAACCGCCCATCCTTTTGATCACGGACCTGCACGACAATGCCTCGCCGGCCGACGACATCGTTCGGATGAAGCGGCTCACTGAGGATTTTCTCGACAAGAACGGCTACATGGCCTGCCGCGTCAGCGCCGCCAGCCTCGACGAATGCCTGCGCCGAGCGGGCGGCGGATACAGCTTCCCGCTCGCGGACGGGTCGCACGGCCTGATCATCGATCCCCATGGCCCCAGCCCGCGCCTCCTGCGCCGCATGACGGGCAAAGCGAGTGCCGCACCTGGGGCGCAGCATTCTGCCACGGCCAAGGAAAGCGGCACGAAGGCCCCGCAGGCCATCTCCCTCTTCTGCGGGGCCGGCGGCATCGACTCCGGATTCCACGCCGCTGGGTGGATCACCCGGTACGCGGTTGATTTTGATCCCGAGGCGATCGCCACCTTCAAAGCAAACCATCCGGGGGTCGCGGCAGAAGTCGCCTCCGTGCGGGGACTTCGATTGCCGCGCATCAAGGACCTGGACACTATCTTTGGAGGTCCACCCTGCCAGGACTTTTCACCAGGCGGGAAACGCAAGGGGCTTTCCGGCAAGAACGGACCCCTGATCTGGAGCTTCGCCTCAATCATCGAACAAGTTCTTCCGAGGTCGTTCTTGTTCGAGAATGTGGACGACTTTGATACTCAGTTCCCGGATGCGAGAGCCGCCTTAATTGCGCGGTTCGAAGCTGCGGGCTATGTCGTCACTAAGGCCGTCTTGAATTCGGCCGACTTCGGGGTGCCACAGACGCGTGAGCGCCTGTTCATCGTCGGCATCCGCAAGGACCTGGGCGTCAGCTTCGACTTTGCCAGTGTCCAACGGGCTCACGAAGTCGTCACCCAACACGAGGCATTTCACCACATGCAGGAGTGGGCACTTCCGCCGTCCCGCCGTGGCGCCAAAATCACCGGCGATGAATTCGGGAAGAATGGGTTCTCCAAATTTTACCTGAAGTCGAACCGTGTCCGCCGCTGGGATCAGCCGGCCTTCACAGCCCTTGCCGGAGATCGTAACACGCCGCTGCACCCCGAACCTGTGCCAGAGCATGTGGTTCACGATTCGCCCATCGGCCTGTACTGCTTCCACCCCCGAACCGGGACATACCACCGCCACCAGACCCCGCGCGAGCAGGCCGCCACCCAAAGTTTTCCCCCGGACTTCCAATGGCGCGTTCGGAACCTGAAGGCCGCCTACCGTGTCATCGGCAATGCGGTTCCGCCGGCCATGGCCAAAGCCCTGGCCATGGCCATTAAGGAGAAGCTGGCCGAGGCGGAAGACCTCGCGAAGCAGCGTGTAGTCGAGGCAGCATAGGCTGATGGCTCACGGGCCGTCCAGGGGCGCGGACGCACGTGCCGCGCATCCCTTTCCCCCGTTCCCTCAGTCGCCGTCCTCGAAACCGCGCACGAGGTCATCGACATCAAGGGGACCGTCGTCCTCCAAAGCGTCAGCGAGCGCCGGATCAATGTCTGGAACTCTCGCGTTCTTCGGCTCCCGACCCTTTGGAATGCGGTCGCGCTCCACCACGCGAAGATGCGGCACATGCAGGGGGAACCGAACCTTCTCAAATCGAGTGCCCCGCCCCGGCACCGGAACACCCTCTACCTTGGCGGAGGCATCCAGCACCAGCCGCCTTGGCGCCGCCGCCGCAATGTGCCTGATTGCCGTCTCCAGAGCCTCGCGCCGGAATCGGGAGAACACGAGATTTCCGCGCACGGGGTACCCCAGCCAGCGGGCAAGCCGACTGACGGAAGCCTCAAACCAAATGTCCGGTTCGAGGCTACGGCCGGCGACAATGGCCAGGATCGGATAAAGCCGCAGGGCGTACTTCGAACCCAGCTTCGCCAGAACCCGCGTTTCCAGGTACATGTACTGCTCAGGAAACAGGACCGCCTCGCGCAACGGCTCCGTGAACCGGAAAGCGAATCGGCCAACCTCCGGCGCAAGATCGATCAGCTTGGCTTCCACCTGGCGGCCGACACTGCGGTCCAGGTTGCCCGCGTTGGCAAGTACGGTCCCCTGCGCCAAGTTCCGGAGCGCCTTGTCGAACTCCCGCCAATCGTTGCAACCTGTAAACCTTGCCAAGTACCTGCCAGGGGGATTGACCACCTCGGCATCGCCCTCGCTGTAGGCCCACGCGATGATCGCGAACAGAACGGCATGTTCCTTCTCCCCCCAGTTCTCGGGGACCTCCATGTGGGCGATGGCCTGCGACAGGCGCATGACCGGCCATTCATCCTGCTCTGCCAAAATGACAGAATTGACGTCCCCTTCCAGGCGCCCTTTGCCCCGGCGGCCAATCTTGCCCATCAACTTGCACCTCCTCTCCGACACCACCAATACCATAAACACTCATCACGAATACCACAAACACTACATCATGTTCCGTTGACGCGGCCAAGGGGTTGCTTGCTTCGGAGGGTGCTTCGGATTTTCTGGCTTCCGGTGACTATTAAGAATAGGAAACGTTGCCGTGAGCGGCTGCTGTAGCCGAGGTTCCGCGCCGTGGACCTGAGGAACCGTTTCCCTGATTTTGGCATATTCGCGAAGGTGGCCGTAGCCGCCCCACCCGCCCAGTTCCTTGCCCGGCACCGCCCCGACATTGCCCCGTAGTGCACCTACCTCTGCACCGGAACTAGAATCCCCATGTAGGCAAACAGGTCAGGCGGGACTTGGCTTGCCGATCTGTAGTGCACCAGCAGGATGTTTCCGTACACGGCCCAAAGTATCATTGCCCGGCCCGCTCCAGATCCCGGTTCAGTTTGCCTAGTCCCGTCATACCGGAAGCAGATCCGTTACCGTGAATTGGCAAGGCAACCTCCGGACCTTGTAGTGCACCAACCTCCACACCGGAACGGTATTCCCCAAGCAGGCCAACTCGGCGTGTCGGTACTCTGGCCCGTTGACCCTGTAGTGCACCAACAGGCTGTTTCCGTACACGGACCAAACTCATTGCCCGGCCAATTGTGCATCCCGGATCAGCCTTCCCCAGTCCCGCCAAAGAGGAATAAGTTCCGCGACAGCCCACGTGGGCAGCGAGTCCCCCCGATGCTTTGGTCCTCCGGAGCGGTACTTCTTCAGGCGTTCAAGGCGATATTGCCGAACCCGGTCACGCTCCTCAGCACGGGCTGGTTCTCCGCCCGCCTGTACGGACGTGATAAATGCGGCTAGGTCCGCGTCCCCGACCAGGATCTTCCTGAGCCGTGCCTCGCGGTGGCCGCCAGGGCGGCAGCCACCTTCGCGAAGCTCATGCCGAACCGTTTCCGCTATACGGTGGTCCTGCCGGAGTTGCTCGTCTACCCGATTGATCATGGTCCGCTCGGCCCGTAGACGGGTTGCTCATGGGCTTCCGGCCGGACCTGTTCCTCAGGTTCTGGCAAACCGATCCTCTGCCGAACATGGACCGGAAGCGCGGAGGACACGTGCATCGGCATGTCCGGCGCGGCCCGTTCGTCGGGTTTTGGCATTTTGGCAGGCGTGGGACTGGGCGTGGACCGATCATCGGAGGCTGGTTCGGAAACGGCAAGACGGTACGCTGGGTGACGATCAAGGATCCAGTCCGCGGCCCGCTGCGCGTCCGCGGCGGCACGGAAAATCTCCCGTTTGTCGTGCCGGAGCACCTCCAGCCAGGTGTCTACATAACTGGCATGCTGCTCCAACTCCGAGGGCACGCCCAGTTCCGCACAAACCATCGCTGACGCGATCTCTGCCCGAAGTTCCTCCATGGCGTAGGCTTTTGTTCCGAACCTGTTTGCCAAGTTCCGGTCAAGGCGTGACGGGTGGCCTGTGGCATGTCCAAGCTCATGGAGTGCCGTGGCGGACCACCCCTCGGCCGTCATGAAGGCCGCCTCTGGCGGCATGCTGATCATGTCCTTGCTTGGCGCGTAGAAGGCCCGGTCCCCTCCGGTAAGGATCGGCACGCCGCTGGCGGCCAGGACCGTTCTCACCGCCTCTGGGGCACGCCACGGAGCTTCCTCGACCGTTGGCGGCCGCCATTCCGGAATCCCGTCCATCTGGCTCGCGTGAAACACCGTATACGCCCGAATCATCGGGATTATCCGTGTCTCAGCGTCTTCCCCCTCGTCGGCCGGTTCGTCACGACTACCAACCTGGATCGGCTTGAAGAAGACAATGCCCGTGCCCTTCTCACCCTTGCGGACTTGCCACCCACGGTCCAGCGCCTGCTGGTACGTGCACCATCGTGGATCCCCGTCCATGAAGCCTTGCGGCGACAGGCCGAGTAAAAGGGTGTTGATGCCCCGATACCTGCGGCCCGTGGCCGCGTTCATCGGCGCCAACGGTGCCCCCACGGCCGGATCCCATGGCCGGCGCCATGGCGGCGTACCCGCTTCCAATGCCTTGATGATGCCGGCCGTCACGTCGTCGTATGTGTCGCGGCGGGGTTTTGTCATTTTGGCAGCCATGATCACCTCCCCGCCGCTGGAGCATCGTCGGGACCTTCTTCAAGGCCCAGTTCCACAATCTCAGCTGCGGTCAACGCGTCCGGATGCGACGGTTCCGGGTCCGCGATGCCCAGTCGCTTCTTCACGTGATCGGGCAAGGGGCCCTGCGGCGCAGGTCGCTTCGTGCCCCCTTTCTCCTCGCATTCCAAGATGATGTTCTCGGGCGGCACACCCTGGCGGATCGCCTCGATGCGGGCACGGCGCTGGAACTCCTCCGAGCCGTAGAAGCGGATCGTCGTCCATCTCTCTCGGCAGGCCCGCACCAGTTCGCGCACATGCTTGTCGGTCGGCTCGCCTTCGGTTTCGACCTGGATCCGGTCGCCCGTGTCGTGCCACCTGGCGCCGAGCCATTCGACCCACAGGCCGTCATAGGCATGCTGAACCTCGACCCCATTCCGGCGCCACCAGTCGGCCACCCAGTCCCAGTCGATCTGGCCCTGACCCGCCCTGTCGCTGGCGCCAAAAACCTTCTTCTTCGCTTCCCCCATCATTTCCCCCTGTCTATTTGATCCCTTTTTGTTCTCTGTCTTTGCCCGCTCAACCGTGGGCAACGCGACTGCGTCCAGGTCGGCCAGCCGCGCATGAACCTCGGCCGCCCTCTTGCCCAGCCTGCGGGCCAACGAATGCGGCGTGCCCGCCTCGTCCACCGCCACGATTCCCCGCCGGCCGTTTGCAAGGCACAAACCCCTTGCCTCGACTTCCCGCTTGAATGAGGCGCCATCGGTGGACGCGGCCCATGCGGCCTGAAGCCGCCGGGCGACATCCATCGCCGGGATCCCTGTCCTCACGCTGGCCTGCCAATCCTGATGCGTCGCCTGCGCCACGGGTCTCGGGGTGCCTTCAGGGCGGGTGTGGACGCCCACCACGGGCTTCAGGCTCCACCGATCCTCCAAGGCACGGCTTGTCTGCTCATGCTTCCGGTAGTTGCCGCCATCGGACACTGTCTTCAGGGTGGCTTGGTTCACCCGTCCCCAGACGACATGCAGGTGTTCGCGGCCATGTTTGCGATGAAGGACGAGAACCCGCTGATGCCCTTCCAGCCCCAACCGGCGCCCGAGTTCGTCAGCTGCTTCCTGCCATTTTGGCAGACCCACGGACTCGGCCTCGTCGGCGGCCACGTTGATCGAAGCGTGGTAAACCGCCTTCCGGCACCGGGTCCCCCGCGACAGGGCCCGCATCTCCTCGAAGGCATCCAGAAGGTCAGCAGACGCCACGCCCTCCATGGCGATGATCTCGACCGTTTCGTTCTCGCCCGACATGAGGTGCGCCGCCAGCCGTCGGACATCGCGGCGGCTGTGGCCACGACTGCTCCCCTTAATGACCATCGGCACCTCCGAGGAGAGCCGCTTTGACTTGGCGTTGAAGGTCCGCCACCTCGTCGGCCACCTTCAGCAGGACACGCAGTTCCGGGGTTCGGCCGCTGGAGTTGGCGACCTTGGCCAACTGATTGACGTTGGACCCGACTTTGCCAAGCTGTCCGGACAGGCGGGCCAAGGCTTCCGTGTCGGCGGCGGGTTTCCGGCGCGGCTGCATCCTTTTTGGCGCAACAGGCTCGGGCACCTTTCCGGTGGCCCATTTCAAGGCCAACGCCCGGCACGCATCGGCGGGCGACCGGGGCACCTGAAGCCTCGACGACGCCGCTTCGACGCGGGCGGCTTCCTCCTCGGTCAGCCGAAATGACAGAATGTGCGGCTTTTTCGGCGACCGGGACGGGGTTTTGGCATTTTGGCAGGAGGTAGATGAGGGCATGTCAACGGCCCTCACCCGCCTTGGGCATAGGCACAGTAACGAGCAGGGGCATGTAGTCCCAACTCTCATCCAAAGCCTCGGCCAGCATGCGGAGGTAGGCAGCCGCGCCAGCCACAGGCAAGTCGCCAGCATGGATCGCAAGTTGGATGCCGTGGGCGACATGGGCGGACCCCATGGCGATGGCATCGATCGGCATGCGGTCGCGCACGGCGGCGGCCAGATCGTCGTCAAGGCGGTCAAAAAGTCGGTCGGCCCACAGGGCGGCAGAGTCGAGCATGGCGGTTCCCCTTTTACCAAATGGTTCCGGGGGTCAACGGGGGCCTCGCCCCCTTGCATGCTGTCGTCGTTTACGACATGGCTTGCTTACCTCCGGGTTGTTTCCAGAAGTAGCGCGCCAGAGGCCGTTTTGGAGCTGATTACTTATTCTATACAGATACTTAATGAGCAGAACGTGGACAAATTCCCGTCGTAGCTGACGTAAACGGAGGCAGAATCGGCGTATACGCGAACAGCATTGGCTGAACGGCAGCTAGCCCAAACCAGCAATCCGAAATTCGCGACGCTTTCGTTGTTAAAATACGCTTTAATAGAACCAGGAGAGGCGGGCTTCGGCTTTGATCTGCCGACAGCCAGCGAGAGAGCACGGTGCCACAAAAATTTGCGCCGGGCTTGTGTCGGGGGCGGAAATGTTTTCATCGACGACATCATCAGCGTTTTCAGGATGGCGGGGAGTCGCTTTCCTGGTCGGTCCACCGGCTGTCGCGGCGATGGCCGCGCTGGCGCTGATTGACTATTCTTACCTGCTGTTTCACAGCCTCATAGAACTCGCGCCGGTTACAGTGTCCCTGATGATGGCCGTGATCGCGTACGGCACCATGGCTCTGCGACGAGACGACTTCTTCCTGACCTTGGCGGCCGGTTTTTTCTGGATCGGCCTGATCGATATCCTCCACATCCTGGCGTTTGACGGCATGGGCGTTTTTCCAGTAGCGGGTCCCAATCTGGCCACCCAGTTCTGGATTGCCGGGCGCCTTGCCGAGGCGGCGCTGCTAGGTATAGCCGCGTGGCGTCTCGGTCGGACGGTTCCGGCATGGCTGCCTGTTGGTCTTGGCGGAGTCGTATTCATCGCCCTCATAAGCACCATCATGAGTGGCACCTTTCCCGATGCCTACATTGCTCCCGACGGCATGACCCCGTTCAAAATCAACGCGGAATACGTGGTGATCGGAGTGCTCATCTTGGCGTGGTTGGGCCTGTGGCGCGGCCGTAAACGCCTTGAACCCTCGATATTTTGGCTAATGTCCGGCGCCATCCTGCTGACCGCTCTCTCAGAGGCCTTCTTCACGACTTATCTCGCAGTGACGGACGGGGCCAACGCCACCGGCCACATCATTCGTTTTGTCTCCACTTGGCTCGTTTTATGCGCCCTCGTGTGGACGGTCCTGGACCGTCCTCTGACGTTTTTTTCGGGTCGCCTGGGCGATCTGGACCTGATGCCGAACGTGGTGCTTCTGATCGACAAGCAGGGGAAAGTGCGCGGAATGAATGAGATGGCGCGCCGTCGCTTTGGTCACTCGGTGTTGGGACTTCAGTTCTCCGAGGCCTTTCCCCAGGTACGCCTTGATGCCCTTGCTCAGGCTGAAACAGCATGGAGCAGCAAGGACCGCCATTACCTCGTTTCCGCCTTCCCAATGCAAGAGGGAGGCCTTCGCGGCACCGTGGTGGTTGCACGAGACGCTACCGAGGAAGTGGCCGCACAGCGCGCCAAGGACGCCAATGAGCGCTTCTACCGGGACGTCCTCCACACAGCCAACGCCGCAATGGTGGTACTCGACACAAGCGGGGCGGTCGTCGATGTGAACACGGCGACAGAAACTCTTCTAGGACGCACACGAGATGAAATATTGGGCAATAACTGGATAGAACTTGCGATACCTCATTGCGTCCGAGTTCAAGTCCTTGAGGAATTTAAAAAACTAAAGAGAAGCACTGATTCTGTGCCCTCCGCTTATGAGAACCTGATCGTCGAGAAAAGCGGTACGGAGCGGCACATCAGCTGGCGCAACAGCGTCATCTCAGCAGCCAACGGAGAACCTCTTCTCATTTCTTTCGGTGTCGATGTGACGGATTTGCGGGAATCCGAACGACGCTTCAAGGCAATTTTCCATGCGTCGCCCGTCCCGATGACCTTGTCAACGTTTGAGGACGGGAAGTACCTGGACGTAAACCCTGCATTTGAACGGGTCATCGGATTTGCTCGCGACGAGATTCTGGGGCGCACCGCCGCCGACCTCCACATCTGGGTTGATGACCAGTTCAGCGAGGACATGGCGCGCCAACTTCATGACAACCGCCAGGCAGACGGCCTGAAAGGGCGTTACCGAAAGGCTGATGGTCAAATCGGCTACACTCAGGGTGGCGCAGCGCTCAGCAAAATCGCAGGAAAAATTTGCGTTATCGGTGCCTTCCAGGACATCACCAGCGAGGAACACGCGATGCAGTCCTTGCGGGCCACCAAGCGGCACCTGGAGAAAAGCAACCAGGAACTTCTGCGCTTTGCAGAAGCCGCCGCCCACGACTTAAGAGAACCCGCACGCCAAGCTGCCATTCAAGCTGACTTGCTTTCTCGGCACCTCCGTAGCGATGACCCAGAAGTGCTCGCCGACTTGGATGCCGTCAAAGCGGCAGCAAAAAGAATGTACCGATTGGTCGGCGATCTCCTGCGATATACGGAGCTCGGTGTCATGCCACCGGAGCCCGAAGCTGTCGCACTTGACCAAGTGGTTCGGCAAGCGGTTCGGGACGCCGAACAGGTGACAGGTCGGTCAGCCGCTTTTCTTATAAGCGACCTGCCGGTGGTCATGGTCGGGCGCCGACGAGTCCCCATGTTGTTTCAGGAAATCTTGAAGAATGCGCTGGCGGCCGCCGCTCCTGATCGCCCCTTGATGATCGAAGTCAGGGAAGGGTCCAAGAAAAACGACGGCCTTGTCTATGTCGAAGTGAGCGACACGGGGACCGGCTTCGATCCCGTATTTGAAAAACAAGCGTTCGATCTGTTCCGCCGGTTAGGCCGCGCCGATCCGGAGCACTCCGGCATAGGGCTACCTTTGGCGAGGCGAATTGCCGAGTTGAACGGTGGCAAGATATCGATAGAAAGCAGTCCCGGCATAGGAACAAAAGTGACAGTAGGCCTTCCAGAAGTTCCGCAGGACTAACGCATCTACCGCCTGAGATTTCGGTTTGCACGCGACCATACGCTTGCAAAGGCGCCGTCACTACAACGTACACTGCACAGAACTCCTGCCACCCTTCCAAACTGCCTCTTATTTACAGATGCGGCGCTCCAGATTAAACAGAAGCGCCGCATTGCACCTCAAAATGTATACAATTCTTAGTAAAATGTGTTGTTATTTAGCCAACTTCTGTGGAATAATCCGCACGTACTGCGGCCCTAAGATGTGCATAAGTCTGAAGGTCAACTATGATCAGCTGCTCTACAACATGATCCGACAATGGCATACCCTCGGCATAAACGGCCTCAACCCAGGTAGCCTTAGAAAGCACGTCATCTCGAACTCTCTGATATTTGGCAAGATGAGTGTCGTGGGCAACAACTCGGAGTGATTCCCAGAGAATCCTGTTTTTCTCAAGAGCCTCCTGATACTCTTTTACCTTCGTCGCATATCTTAAAGATTCGGCAACATGATAAAGGTCATCACACAAGCGGTTGATCGAATCGGTGTCTGAATTCATGAATTCTCCACATCTTACTGTGTTCTGGTTGTCCCAATACGAAGCGTGCTGAGCGGCGCTATGTTCAGCGCCGCCCGACGCTACAGTCGATGGTCCCCTTCAGGACGACCGCCGAAGCTGACCACGAAGAGAATGTGCCAGAGCCTCCATATCCTCAACAGTGCCTGTTTCAAGCACCTCTCGCACCACCAAGTGCTCATGGCGCGCTCTCTGAAGTTTCTCCTCGTAGCAAACCAGGTCGTCGGAAAAGCCCCTCATTTCAGTTGCCATTTTCGAGAGCGCACGGTCCATCTCGCGAATTATCTTGCGCAGACCAAGCACCTCAAGCTGCATTCTCTGCCCGGCAAGCAACGCCCGTTTTTCTGGTGTGAGGGAGCTTGAAAGCAAGATGACAGGCATGAGATTCCTCCTGCTGTGGCGACACAGCCTACGCTGAGCGCACGTCCTCCAAGAACTTGGTCACCACGTTCCGCATTGTCGCGGACTGACGTGACAGCTCCTGGGCAGCGGACAGGACCTGCTCCGAAGCACTGCCAGCCTCGTTCGCCGCCTGCGTCACCGCACCAATGTTGGACGACACCTCCTGCGAACCGGCGGCCGCCTGTTCAACATTGCGCGCGATCTCCTGCGTCGCAGCATTCTGCTCCTCAACAGCACTGGCAATCGTCGATGCCACGTCGTTGACCTCGTTGATCGCCGCAACAATTTCTTCGATCGCCGTGACGGCGGCGGCTGTCTCGGTTTGAACGGACGCGACCTGGCGGCTGATGTCTTCAGTTGCACGCCCTGTCTGCCCGGCGAGGCTCTTCACCTCATTTGCAACCACGGCAAACCCCTTGCCCGCATCACCCGCGCGAGCGGCCTCAATGGTTGCATTGAGCGCCAGCAAATTGGTTTGATCCGCAATGTCGGTAATGAGATCCACGACTTCCCCGATTTTGGTCGCCGTGTTGGCAAGACCATGCACGACCTTCTGCGTCTGAGCAGCCCGCTCAGATGCTGAACGGGAAATTTCCGACGAGTGGCTGACCTGACGGGCTATCTCATTGATTGAAGACGACAGTTCCTCGGCAGCAGCCGAGACGGTCTGGACGTTGGTCGAAGCCTGTTCCGACGCCGCGGCGACGGTCGTCGCCTGGGTGTTCGTCTCTTCGGCGATCGACGCCATGGACTGTGCCGTAGTCTGAAGTTCGTCGGCCGCCGAAGACACCGTCGACAAAACGCCCCCCACAGCCTTGTCGAATTCGTTGTTAAGGCTCTCGATTCGCCGGGCGCGGGCCTCGCGGCTAGCCTGCTCCTTCTCGGCGGCTTGCTGCAGTTGGTCGGCCTTGATCATGTTCTCCTTGAAGACCAGGACGGCCTGGGCCATTGCCCCGATCTCATCCTTCTGACCGACGGCGGGAATATCGACTGACATGTCCTTTTCGGCCAGCCGGGCCATGGCTACGGTCATGGCCGTCACGGGCCGGGTAATACCGCGGCTGATGAAGAAGGCGACAGCCGCCCCGGCAAGAACCGCAAGGATGGCGACGACAATGTTGGAGGAAATCGTAAAGTCGATGGTTTCCGCAGCCTGAGGGCCGACCGTGTCCTGACGATCTTTGACGGCCAGCTTCAAATCCTCAATGCTTTCCGCAATCTCTGGGCCAACTACATCCAACTGGCCTTGGACGACGGCATTGCGGGCCTTGATGGCATCGTAGAGTTCATCGAACGCTGCGGCGTAGACTTTGCCATTCTCTTGCACAGACACAGCAAGGCGGCGGCGCTCGGGGTTCTGGAGTCGCGCCAGAAGGGCGTCCGTGCCGTTCTCAAACGCTGTCCATTCCGACTTCATGCGATCACGTGCAGCATCGCTGTTGTCCTCCATGAATTTCATCACGCTGAGGCGCGCCAGCAGAAGGTTTCGCAGTGTCTGCCCAGCGAAATATGCGGCTTCGGCGTCGGCGTCGGCGTAAGCCGACTGCATGATGCTGCTGAGGTCGCGCTCGATCTGAGGCCCCACGTCATTGAGAACCGCAAATGCCGTGTTCCGCTGTCCCTGAAAGCCGACCACGTCATCGAAGCCCGCCAGATATTCGCCAAAGCGCTCTTTCATGCGCGCCAAGGTTTCCTTGTGCTCAGGGTTCTCTGCCAGTTCCGCGGCTTCCCTGGCCACCTGCACTGCGGTCTCGCCACGTTCACGGACCTGGGTCATGGACTGGTCATGCCCGGACTGCAGGAAGTCCTTAACCCCGAGGCGGGCCTCCAAAAGGTTCGCTTGGACGCGGCCAACTTCGACGGATGTTCTTGAGAGGTTCCGGTACTCACCGAACAAGCCCCCGACGCCGGAGAGCGAGGTCACGCCCTCAAACGCGAGACCCACCAGCACGACAAGAACAACGGCGAACCCCCCGCCGATGCGGGTGCCTATTTTCAGATTTTTCATGATGCAACCCCCGAATCCAAACTGGAACGTATGAGTAGATCATAAACCGCAAGCGAAGAAATGATTGCCCATTTTCGGCGAGTCAGCCATGCAAACATGCGTCTAAAAGTTCGCCGCTGCGCCGAGAGAGGTAACCAGGCGATGATTTTCCGGTTGGGTTGCGCCGGCCTTGCGGGAGCACCTTCCGCCGGGTGCCATCATCAGCGTTCGCTGACATGCCTAGACCAAACGCTCCCATCGCGTCCCGGCGCCAGGTACCGACGCGCCGAGGATCCGATGACTGAATTTCTATCCAACGATGAAGTTACGCCTCTGCTACGGGGCGCTGAAGAAGAAGTGGCCCGGAGGCTCAGGGGGGGACCTGATGAGGAACAGGCCTCCGGGCCAAGCCCAGGACGAAGCGGAATCGGCTGGGATGAAGGCGCCCAGGGGGCGGGGCACCTTCCATAACGACCGTAGCGTGATTTTCCACCCCTGTCATTCTAAAGACACGGCGGCAGATGAGCTTCTGCAAGCTGGCCGAGGATCAGAGATTGGCAGGCAAGCTCACCGAGACGGCTGTACCTTTGCCGAGCGCACTTTCTATGGCTACGGTTCCGCGTTGCGCCTCGACCAGACGACGCACGATTGCCAGCCCCAAACCAAGTCCACCCCCGCTGCTGACCAGAGAACTCTCCCCCTGCCGGAAGGGCTCCCAGATATGCCTGAGAGCGTCGGGCGAAATGCCCACCCCGGTGTCGCGGACCTCCACCAGCAGGTCGTGGTTCTGGCGCCGCAGGGCGATGCTCACGCGACCACACCGGCCTGTGTACTTGATGGCGTTGGCCCCCAGGTTCAGCAGGACCTGGAGCAGATGGCGGCGGTCGCACCGCCAGATGGTCAAGCCGTCTTCCACCTCCAGGTCAAGAGCGACCCCGAGGTCCTCGGCACGACCCCGCAGGATGGTGGCGGCCTCCTCGGCCACGGCGCGCAGGGGCACGTTTTCGGGGGTGACGGTCAACTGGCCCAGTTCGATACGCGACACTTCCAGGATGTCGCCCAGGAGATCCAGCAAATGTCGGCCAGAGCCGTGGATGATGCGCAGGTATTCGCGGTAGTGGTCGTTCTCCAGGGGTCCGAAGATCTCGTCCATCATGGCTTCGGTGTAGCCCAGGATCGCGTTGAGCGGGGTGCGCAGTTCGTGGCTCATATGGGCGAGAAAGTGGGTCTTGGTGGCATTGGCTGCCTCGGCGGCCACCACAGCCGACTGCAGGCGGCGCTCCGTCTTCTTGAGACTGGAGATGTCCCGTCCCTCGGGGATCAGCAGCACCACCTCGCCGCTGTCGTTGCGCACCGGGCTCAGGGAAAAGTCCACGATGATACTTTTATTCAGCGGGTCGCGGTGCGCCGTCTCGAAGCGCACGAACTCTCCGGCCGCCGCGGCGGCTATGCCCGCACGCAAGCGCTCCACGGCCTGCGGGTCGTCCCGCCACCATGGGGTCTCCCAGAACGGAAGGCCGCGTACCGACTCGATGTCGGCGCCGATGAAGTCCAAGGCTGTTCGGTTGACATCCAGCACCATGCCAGCAGCATCCAGAACGCCGATGAATGCGAAGGTGTGATCAAGGACCGCGCGCAGGCGGCGGCGATGCTCCCGCATGGCGTCCTCGGCGCGGACGAGATCGGTGACGTCGGTAAAGCTGAGCAGCCCCAGGGCGCCGTCCGCTTGGTGACCCGGCAACAGAATGGGCTGAGCGTTGACGCGCAACCACACTGCTTCCGCCACGGCCGCAGCCCCATCCCGACAGCTGACAGCCTCCGACGTCGGCAACAGCCCCAGTATCCGGCCCTCGACCGAGCATCCGGTCCGCAGGGCCTCTGCCAGCGGCAAGGCACGGTCGGGCATGCTGGCGCCGTGGCGATCAATGATCACCCGGCTCTGGCGCACCTGGTAGATATGGGTCACTGCCACGCTTTCCAGCCCCAGGATGGCACGCGCTGCGGCATTGATCTGGAGGATCTGCCCGCGGCGGTCAATCAGGAGGACGCCCTCCTGCAATGCCGACAGAACCCGCCGCTGGCGGTCTTCGCTTTCACGCAGGCGGGCATGAACTTCCGCCACGTCGCCGATCGCGGCGAGTGACGCCGCCGCCGCCACTCCGGCGCCGTCACGGCCGCTAAGCTGCACCGTCAGGAGAGCGCCGTCTGGTCCGAAAATGGCCCGCCGCCGCCAGATAACCTGGTTCCCTCCCGTAGAGAGGGCCAGGAGATCAGCGCTGTCGCCAACAAACTCCGCTGGCGTCACGGCGTGCATCCACGCCACCAGCCCGTCTATTGCGGACACGTCGATAAGCTCATCCAGACGTTGGCCGACAATTTCATGTGGCAGGCGTTCCAGGCGCGCGGCAAAAGCATCGTTGGCGAAGGTCACCGTCGTGTCTGGAAGCAGGCGCACGAGAAGTTCAGGGTGGTCGTCCACCACCTGCCGATACTTTTCCCGGCTCATGTGGATCTTGCAGGTCAGGCACTTCTCCGCCGTCACGTCCGCGACCGTCACGGCCAGCAAAGATCGCCCGCCGTAGCCAAACCTCGCGGCGGTGAAACTGACATCGAGCACCCGCCCGTCGATGCGCCGGAAACTTGCTTCCCCACGAGATGGGGCATCAGGCCCCAGAAGGACGTCAATCAGCAGCTCAACGGCACCGCTGGGACGGCTCACAAAAAGGGCGTCGCGTGGCAACGCCGCGACAGAATCTTCGTCGGAAATCCCGGACAAGGACAGGAACGCGCTGTTGGCGTCAATAACCAGTCCGGTGTCGTCGAACACCAGGACGGAGTGAGCCAAGGCGGCCAGGGCCGCATCCGCCAACCCCCGTGCCCGGGGGGGTGGGGCAGTCCGAGGGGCAACCACATCTCCAAGCCATCGATCGTCCTGGTTCATCGGCGGACACTCCGTTACACCGGGATCTCGTCCGATCAGGCTAGCCACCTTTTCAATAAGAGGCCAAACGTTTACCCTAATGCGCTGTATTTAACGCAAAAGGTCTGCTCGGATCACGCGCAACACTGTCTAATTCTGTCTTCATGTTTTCAGAGAGGATTCGATTCGCCTATACAATCAGCGTTAGTCAATGAATCAAGGCTCCAAAAACCATAATTATACCACGGGAATAGTGGATGATCGGGTTGTTGGCGTCCTTAATGTTTTCGCGGATGCGGAAACCCCACTGTTTACGCAGCCCTTAGCAGCAGAGGGCGAAAAGAGGCAGCTAATTTGGGAGTCCAGCTCCCGACGGCACCGTCGCATGCCTCTCGCCCGCTAATCCCAGATGAGCTTATTTTTTCGCTTGGCCCAACACCAAAAATTCCTTGTCGATCTGCAGATCGTTAGGCGCAAGTGCATGGTTATGCTCGACTAAAAAACCCATCTGAATAGTTTGCTTATCCGCTCTACAAATGGATTGTACCAGTCACTCAGGCTGCACATAGAACATAGTACCTATTGCAGCGTATAGTCCTCTGATGTAGGGGATATCCAAATCGGCCTTACCCGCATGCTCAAGCGCACAGCAACTCCTATTCTTCAGCTTTCTGGGCAGGATGGTTTTGCGTCCGAGGGCTTCTTCAGTACGCGTCTCCTGGCTTAACCGTCGGGATGGTTCCTGTTCAAGAAAGGTCGTGTAGCATGCCTGACGTGATGAATCCTGGGGATGCGATAGTCCCGGACACGCAACACGACGTCTGCGAGAGGGAGCCGCTGCATACTCCCGGAGCAGTGCAACCGCACGCAGGAATTCTGTGCGTCGATCCGCAAACCTTCACTGTCTTAAGCGTTTCGGAAAACATACGGAGCGTTATTGCCGTAGATGCGTGCCAAGAGAATACGCCGCTAAATGAAATTCTTCCTGATGACACGCTTTGCGTCATAAAGAAGGCCTTCAAAGACGGGCTCCTTGACCAATCAGGCATCACGCTTAAGCTCTCACCAGAAATAATGCCTCCGTTCGGAGGAGAACTTTTTGTACACTGCGGGAGCGGCGTTTTGTACTGCGAGCTTGAGCCCCGGTCGGAGGCCTATTTGCCCGCAGCAGGACCCGTTGATGATGTGCAAAATCTCGTTGTACAGATAAGAAGCTCCGCGAACGTAAATCAACTTGTGCGGCGCACATCTTCTATAATAAGAAAAATTACCGGAATGGAAAGAGTCCTAGTTTATAAATTTGATAAAGATGGGCACGGAGAAGTAATAGGGGAAAGTTTATCGGATGACTTCGGGGAGTCATTCCTTGGATTCCATTTTCCGGCTAGCGACATACCATCTCAGGCGAGAGCGCTTTACGTAAAGAACACGATGAGGTACACGCCTGATCGAGACTACACTCCATCTCTGCTATTTCCGCCTCTCCATCCGCACACGGGATTGCCGTTCGATCTAAGCCAATGTAAGGCGCGTAGCGTCTCTGCGGTCCACCGGATTTACCAGAAAAATCTCGGCGTAAATGGATCGATGTCTTTATCGCTCCTCGACGGGCAGAGGCTTTGGGGACTGATCGTTTGCCACCATCGTCAGCCAAAGTATGTCAACATGGCTGCGCGAAGGCGTGCTCAGGTAGTAACCGAGGCATTCAGTATGCGTCTCCATGGCACTGAGACCACGGAGGAAAAGGAAGCCCGCGCACTCCATATCAAGTTGCACGCCCGCCTCTTGGAACAGATCGCGGGGGCTGACGACTTCGTTACGCCTTTGATCGACGGCGATGTCAAACTCACAGACATTTTTTTCGCTTCTAGCGGTGCTGCCGTGGTTTACGACGACGGCTTCAAGCGGCGGTGCGAGGTGCGGACTGTCGGTGTCGCACCATCACCTGACGCGGTTAGTCAACTTGCAGCGTTTTGCCGCCTGCATTTAATCGACGGGGTGTACGCCAGCGACTGCATCTCTGCCGATGTTCCAGAGTTCGAGGCTTATACAAGTGAGGCAAGCGGCGTATTGGCGATTTCTGTCGGGGAGCATGCCCAACACATGATTCTCTGGTTTCGGCCCGAGGTGGTTCGCACGACCATCTGGGGCGGCGCCACGCCTTCGGCAGTTGAAGAGGAAAAGCTCGGAGGGAACTACTATCCTCGGACGTCGTTCGAGCGGTGGGCCGTGGAAAAACGCGGCCACTCTCGGCCCTGGCCGGAATGGAAGATCAGCATCGCAAAGAGTCTGCGTACCGCTCTGAATGATGTCATCCTGCGTCAACTGCGGACGATCCGGTCTTTAAACGAGAGACTTGTCGAAAGCGACCAAGCAAAATCCCGGTTCCTGGCCCACATGAGCCACGAACTGCGAACTCCGATGAACGCAATACTCGGCTTTTCAGAGGCCATGATCCTCGGGATTTACGGTGGCTTGACAGAAAAGCAACTAGAGACGACTGAGTTAATCAACCAGTCGGCCATGCACTTACTCAGCATGATCAACGACATTCTGGATCTGTCGAAGATTGAGGCTGGCCGCATGGAGTTGTCCGCAGAGGAATTAGACGCTGCCGTGACGATTCGACAAGCTGTGGAGCTAACTGGCTCTCTGGGTATGGATGCGGGGGTCGCGGTCGTCATAGATCTCCCAGAAAATCTTCCAAACCTGGAAACCGACCGCCGCGCCCTTCTTCAAATGATCATAAATCTTCTTTCCAATGCCATAAAATTTACGCCGGCGGGCGGAACTGTAACGGCAAAAGCTAGCCTGGAACACGACGGCAGCATGAAGGTGTCGGTGATAGATACCGGAGAAGGCATCCCCGAGGACATGCTTCTCCAGGTTATTGAACCTTTCCGGCAAGCGGAACGAAACATGGAGATTGCCAGGCAGGGTACAGGCCTCGGACTGGCACTGGTAAAGCATCTTATTGAAGAACAAGGCGGTACGCTGTCGCTCCAAAGCACCGTGGGAGTTGGAACATCGGCCACGCTGACCTTTCCTGCTAGCCAAGTCCTAGGAGACCTATCATGACGCTCGGCTTGGCACCTAAAGCCATCGACGCCCTTCGCGCCGCTGTACACGACCTCCACGAGGCGGTCGAGCAACTGCCGATTATGAAACCTCTTTCACGCGGGGACATCACGCCGAGCGAGTACCTGACCGCGTTGAAAGCCCTTTACGGCTTCTACAGACCAATGGAGCGCTTCCTGTTCACCGCAGGAATGCCAGCGGCCTGCACGATGCCGGTCAAACCGAAATCAGACGCACTCAAACAGGACATCCTCGGCATGGGAGTAGAAGCTGGAGAGATCCCTGCCCTGCCAATGTGCGGAAACCTCCCACCGCTGCTGACGCCGAACGAGCGTGTCGGCGCATTGTATGTCTTAGAGGGCGCCACTCTCGGTGGACGGACAATCCTCAGGAGAATCGCCAGCGGTTTGGGTGCAAGTGCCGGGATGGCAACGTCTTTCCACGGATTTCATGGTGACCAGCTTGGCCCGTCTTGGAGGAGAGTGCAGGAGTATTTGGGGCACCGGCTGGATGGCGATCACGCTGGTATACTAGAGGCCGTCGGTGGAGCAAAAGCCACGTTTGAAGCCTTGTCCATGTGGCTGGCTTCGCCTCGCCTCGGAAGTTCATCCGAGGAAGCTGACTCCCTGCCCAATACGCTGCTGGACCGCCTCAGATGCGGAGCGCCGTTGGCCTGTAGTATCGAAGCCGCGGCGGAAGCCATAGAGCATGTCCGCAATGTTGCGAAGGGTAACGTCTACGTAGTGAAAAATTCTGTCGATGGAAGTTTTTGCGGAATTCCGCAGGGAGAATTAGACGCCTTCATCCACCAGTGCTCAATCTCTGGATCATTTTCGCCCGTCTGCTTTTTGGGGCAGGTCCACAGGATGACCGACTACGTACGGGCAGGAGTTTTCGCGGCGTGGACGTACGTTGATCTGCTTGAAAGGGGTTTGTACGACAAGGCGGAGGATATACGGTCCGCCGTATTGAGGTGCCAACCGGAGCGACTCCAATGAAGATCACAGTCATACTTGGAGATCATTTTGCTGTTTGCATCGGCGGCGGATATTGCCGGCCGTCGGGGCCTGCGTGTCGTGCGACCCCTGGTATCCGGTGCCGCCCGGCCGAGGCCAGTGCACGATGACTGATAAAGCGCCTCAGGACCGAACCATGAGGCGCATGCGGCCGCACGCCAACGAGGTGATCAACCCAGTGAGCGACCTCACGGTGGGGCCAAGGAAGGTCGTTTTGCCAAACCCGCGGGACGCAGGCCCAAGCATAGCCCGGAGCTACCGACGATATACTACTTTTCCCTTCTCGGGGGGGAGAACGAGCAGCGCCTCACGGAGGTGCTCGCTCGATCGACATACACTGGGTGTTCGGGTTGCAATTTGCGCTGTTTGAAGCTGTAATGCTCCTCCTGTTGGCAAGAAAATAGGGGGGGGGGGACGACCATGAGGGTCATTGTCCGCCAGTCTTCAAAGGGCGCCACGGTCGTCAGCTACACATTTAACGACGGGGCCGGAGGCACGATCGAATCCCGCGACAGCGATACCCTTGAAAAACACCTCCAACTTCTCGAATCAATGGCTGCCACGATGGGTGAATCGGCTGCAACAGACAGCGACGGGCCTGATCCGAGGGAAAAAATGCCTCGGCCTTAGATGTTGGTGCGTTTCACATGGCGGTGGCACGCATGAAATTCCGCTGAACTCCCCGCCAATGGGCGGCACCGCTTGTAACGCCAGAGCGGGAGGATAGGGCGGGACACTACATCTGCTTGTCTGCGAACTATGCGGATTAAAACAAGGTGGACATGGCGCGTAATTTTTGTGACGATATTAACCGGAGACGACACGGGTCATCTTTGGCAATTTCAGGCGCTTCCGAAGTGTCTGTTGATATTCAGACTGTTTGTGCGCCGCACCAGAAAATATCGGCGAGAGAGCGCCTTTTTGCTTCGCACCACGGATTGCCTCCCGTTCAGCAAACTTTGGGAAGCCGACATTTTCCTCATCGTGTCGGCTTCCTTTCTTTTCGGGAGCCGATGCTGTACCACCGCCATACTGGATTCACCGCAGCCTTGACGCCGTGCCAAAACTTCCGGAGCATCGGTGACTTTCTGTTGAGTTGTTCTGCGGCTTCCTCGGCAGGAAAGAGGTGGCGCCATGGCCAAAGCCTTCTGCGACCGAATGCACGTTCGCGTGTCTGGACATGGCTCGCAGACCCTCGTTCTTGTCAATGGGTTCGGAACTACGCAGGCTGTTTGGTCAGGCGTTCTGCCCTGGCTCGAAGACAGGTTCCGTGTCATTCGATTCGACTGGCCGGTAGAGCCCCAGCATTATGACCATACGCGATACAGTGACATGGAAGCCTACGCCGATGATCTGCTCCGTGTCGTCACCGAGACCCATGCCGCCCCCTGCATTCTGATCGGACACTCGATGGGCGGCATGGCGGGGGTTCTGGCGGGCCGCAGGCAGGCCAAGATGTTCAAAAAGATGGTTCTAATCAACGTGTCGCCTCGCTACATCAACGACACGGACTACCACGGTGGTCTCGATAAGGACGAGGCCTCTGCCCTCATCGGGGCAATATCAGACAGCTACTTCGAGTGGGTCGAGTCCTTTGCCCCCGTGGCGGTGGGGAACATCCTCGCCAGACAGGAGATCGCGGAGTTCGTCCGCGGACTTTTGACGATGCGACCCGACGTGGCGATGTCGATGGCGATCACCATCTTCCGATTTGATCTACGGGAACACCTTCATGGTTTCCAGGTTCCGGCCGTAATCGTTCAATCTGCGAGAGACGCCATTGTCCCCGTGGAAATGGCCGACTACCTGATGCAGCGCTGGCCTGATAGCCGCGTCTTCCTGCTAAATGCAGATGGCCACCTTCCTCACCTCACGCACGCGCAACTCCTCACTGCCGTTCTGGAAGAGGCACTATGACGGAAGCTGATTGCGCCCAATCGCCGTCCCCAGCATGCCGGAAAACTCAGGTCGGGTCACCGGGCACGGCCCGATCATTCCAGCAGCAGATTGTGGTTGGAACGTCCGCTGAGAGCAGGCTCTCCGGTTCAGCTGGCGCAAGGCCTTGTTCCATGCCGAGGCGTCGGGATGGCCAGGATGGAGGTTGATCAGGTGCTCAAGAACATTTACTTGCCGCTCTTCCGGCTCAGGATCAAGTTCCGGAGCGGCTGCCCATTTATGCGGCATGAGACCTCCAGTGCGCGTGTCCGCCCGAATCTACGATCACGCTGCCTCAGATAATGTGACAAAGATCACATGCGTAGCCACTGAACTTCCGAATGAACGCGGGCCGGGTTGGTCGCTATTTGAACGCGACTGAAAGGCAAGTACAGTACAAGTTAAGTCGCTGCAGTGCGGTACCAGTCAGAGCCACCCCAACAATATACAACGGAATTGTCGGCTATCAGGATGTCCTCTGTGGCCTTTGGTGTACGTGGCACCTCATGACCCACGGAATATTTCGAGCGGTACCTGTCCGCTACCGCGTTGCCAATATTGTCGAAATCAAGAAGGTAGAATGTCTTCATTGTCCGTTCAGGAGGCATCATGCGCCACTTTACCACCGAACAGGCCGATCACCTGCTGCGCATCATTTACGCGGCGCTCATCCGGCACGATTGCGGCACCGTTACCGTCGTCACCGCCGCAAGGGCCCCTGATGAACAAGATCGGGTCTGCTTTTCGGCCTCCAACGGAAAAACCTGGCCCATCGAGATTCGAATCGACGAGCGAGCCGCGGAACTCCACGTGTACGACGAGACCTCGGATGGCGTCTTAGGCGATCTTGCGCACTCGTTCGTTTTTCAACGCTATGGCGGCACCATCGACGTCGGGCACGTCGCGGACATCGTGGACGGCCTGTTATCCTTCATCAAACCAGCACTGGACGAAAAGTCTACCCTTGGCTCAGAAAAGCGGTCGGGGCCGCGCCAGGGGGAGGACGCGCAGCCCCGACCAAAGTTCGCGGGGGATAGGGAGGCCTTACCCCCACGATGCACCTGAGCGCCTTGCAGTGGGGCCAAAGCTCAGAAGTAGTCTTTCGTGTGGCAAAATCTACCCAAAGACATCTCTCGCATCTTCTTGCAAAACTGCGGCACTACCGTGATCAGTAAGGGGGCGGTGACCTTGACCGCCCCCCTGTGCTTTCGCGGCCTACTACGCCGCCTGAACGTCGAGAATAAATTTGTCGACGATCTGCTTCATCTCGGCGGCCTTGTTGGCCAATTCACCGGCCGCCGAAAGAACCTGTTCAGCAGCGGCGCCGGCCTCCCCAGCAGCCTCCGTCACCCCTTGAATATTCGAAGACACTTCTTGCGCACCAGCGGAAGCCTGATCAACGTTGCGGGCGATCTCCTGGGTGGCCGCGTTCTGCTCTTCCACCGCCGAGGCGATGGTCGCCGTCACCTCGTTCACCGCCGTGATGGAACCGACAATCTCCTCAATGGCACTAACGGCGCGACTGGTCTCTTCCTGCACACTGCGGATCTGCTGGCTGATCTCATCCGTGGCCTTTGCTGTCTGATTGGCCAGCGACTTCACTTCATTGGCCACCACGGCGAAGCCCTTCCCGGCATCGCCCGCCCGCGCCGCCTCTATGGTCGCGTTCAAAGCCAGCAGATTGGTCTGCGCCGCGATGGCGTTGATCAGGTTGACGACGTCGCCGATTTTGGAGGCGGAGCGGGAGAGGCTTTCTACCACCGCCTGGGTTGCTTCGGCATTCTCTGCGGCCGACCGCGATGTTTCGGTCGATGTATGAACCTGCCGCGCGATCTCCTGAATCGAGCTGGACAGTTCCTCTGCGGCGGAAGACACCGTCTGGACGTTGGCCGAGGACTGCTCGGAGGCGGCGGCGACCGCTGCGGCCTGGACGTTCGTTTCCTCAGCGATGGACGACATTGATCCGGCAGTCGCCTGAAGCTCGCTCGAAGCTGAAGTGACGTACTGAAGGACTGATGCGACCGCCCGTTCGAATCCCGCGTTCAGCTCGACGATCCGTGCCGCCCTGGCTTCACGCGCGGCCCGCTCCTTCTCCTGCTGGGCGGTCAGTTCGTCCGCCTTGATCATGGCCTCCTTGAAGACGAGGACCGCGCGGGACATGCCGCCGATCTCGTCCTGACGTTGAGCACCCTCAATGCTCACCGTTTTGTCGCCACCTGCCAGGCGCCCCATCACCTCGGTGAGGCCGCCCACCGGCCTCGTGATGCTGCGGGCGACAACGACCACTAGCACCGCTGTCAGCGTCGCCGCAACCAAGGCGGCGCCCAGCATCATCCAGAACGCCGCCGTGGCAGCGTCCTTAAGCGCTGCCGTATCGCTCACGAGCAGTCGCGTCACCTCTGCCTCAAAATTCTTCAGGGCGTCGATGCGTGCCGTTGTGGCCTGAAACCACTCCGCCGTACTCGGCACGGCTCCAGCCGGAGGTGCGACAGCCATGGACACGGCCGAGGCCCGAAGCCCCGCCAGCTCCGCCGAAATGTCGCCCTCCAACACGGCACTGAGTTGCCGGGACAATTCTTCGGGCGCAATCGCATGGAAGCTCGCCGCAAAGGCGGCTTGCCGCCCGGCGAAGTCAATCATCGCCGCCAGCTTGTCAATGGGGAACAACGTTTCCTGGGAAGCCGGGCGCCCTTCGAGAGACGCAAACCCGGCGCTACCGACCGCACGCTCCTGGCCGGCCCGTTCCTTCAGGTTGAGCAGCGAAGCGTAAAGGGACAGGTCTCGAACGATGGCGCCCTGGCGGATGGACACAGCGAGCGCATCAATAGGGTCCATCAACTCCTGGATGACGGCGGTGTAGTTCTGCTGGACAGTTCCCGCATTCGCCCCGCCTGCCCTGGTATCGGCGCGAATGGCCGACAGCCTGCCCAGAGCCCCATCAGCTTCACCCAGTTGGGTCGCCACCGCAGGCCAGAAGTCAGACGTGTCGATGGCCTTGACGGCGTTACGAAGGTCCGTGACCGCCTTGTCGACGGCATCGTTCTGGGCGGTGTACTCGGCCATGCCTACCTTGCCCGCCGTCTGCGCCACCGCGTTGCTGCGGCCCCGTTCCCGCTGAACCTCATGAATAGTCGCTGACAGATGGGGAATGAGGCTGGCCCCGCGCTCCAGGCGTTCCATGACGGACCGGGTTTCCGCTTCGGCCAGCACGCCAAGCCCGGCAAACGCCAGTAGGCCCGTCACGGGAACGGCGAGAGCCAGCGCCAGCCTTCCGGCGATTTTGATATCGGAGAGTTTCTTCATGGTCTTCAGTCCCCAGAAGGCCGCGCAACTGTGCGTCGGCTGGTATGGATAGAGCGCGCAAGAGCCGCCATCCGATCAACATCACCGGAATCGATCGCGTCCAGGACCTGGCGGCACTCGTTCCGGGTTTCGGTTAACGCCCGCGCCGATCGGGAAAGGGAGGTTTCGAGCAGAAGCAGGTGGGCCGACATGCGGTCAACCAGTTGACGCGCGGCCCGCAGTTGTTCCTCAATCAGCGTGACGGACATCGTAAGGGTCTGGTGGGCCACCGGGAGACTGCTTGCCGCACGAACGGGCCGCGGAAACGGGATGACGGTTGGCATTGGCGATCTCCATCCAGACGCTCACAGGACGCAGCCAAGCAAGCCCAAGGCACCACCCTACTCCATATGATTGGCACTTTCGCCACACGTGTGGTTGACTTTCGTCAACTTCAAGCGACGTTTGGCTTAGTTCTCCCCCCAAGAACATCGTGGGGCATGAGAAAAAGGACGGATCCTCCCAAAGAGGCTCGGATTTATTTCGAGGGATTGGGCGTGACCTGTTGGTCGCGACACAGGTGGCCGAATAGCGCGGCGAGAAGCAGAGTCCACAGGAGGGCCCCATCCATCCCCGCAGCGCGACCCGACACGCTGGCGGAGGGGACGGATGGGTGCCTGTGGGATCTGCGGGGGGCTTGGAGCAGTCGCCTTGGCTCTGCCAAAATGCCAAAACCCTCAAGGGGACCAGAAGTGCCGTTGTCGTCTGGAAACGCCCGAACCGGACACAGAAGGACACAGAGGGACAGCGTTTTGCGGACACTGCACGGACACGGTTTTGCACACGGACACGCCCGGACAAGCAAAAGCCCGCTATCTCATTGAGACAACGGGCTAATTTGGTTGCGGGGGCCAGATTTGAACTGACGACCTTCAGGTTATGAGCCTGATACAAAGAAAGGGGCATAATACACGAAGGGCCCAAAACGGCTGCGTCACGTCTCACGCTCTGTCCATCGGGACCCTGTCCATCAAGATGGAAAATCGCGTTCCTCTGCCGTCCCACGACCGCACATCGACCTCATGGAAAAGCTGCTCAGCAAGCAGGCTCACGCTGGGCAGCCCCAGCCCGACCCGATCCCCACCGTCGGTGCCAGCCACCGTTCCGCCGCCCCGCCACTGGCCGGCGGCCATGCCGATGCCGTCATCCCACACTTGCAGCGCGATCTTGTCTCCGCGCCGCCGGCAGCCGACCACGACCCGGCTGCCGGAGGAGTGGGTGAGCGCGTTGACCACCAAGTTGCGCAGCATGCGGCTGAGCAGCACGGGGTGGCTCACGCCCACCAGTTGGCTGGGCATTGCCGCCACCGTGACCGCCGTGGCCTGGGCCAGGGGACCCAACCCAGCCACCACGTCGGCGATCAACGAACCCAGCGGCACCGGCACCAGACGGGGGGACCCGGCCGTCCCGGCGGCGACAATGCGCTCCATGGCGCCCAGGGAGTCGGCAGCGCGCTGCAGCATCACCAGCTCCTCACCGCCGCCCACGCGCCGTTCGAGCAGGGACAGGAACAAGCGCGCCGCCATCAGTGGCTGACGCAAGTCGTGGCACAACGTGGCCAGTGTCAACGGGGTCAACTGGTTCATAGTGGGTTCCTCCCTCACAAAAGGCGGACCAGGCGCCGCGTGGCCGCCTCGTCGCCGTCGATGTAGCGTTGGGTCATGGTGATGGAACTGTGGCCGGCCAGCAGTTGCACGTCGCGCAGGCTGCCGCCGGCGCGGTGGACCATGCGCGCGGCGTTGGTGATAAAAGTGCGGCGGCCGGAATGCGACGAGCAGCCGGTCAGGCCGGCGGCGGCGTACAGGCTGGCAAACCAGTTGACCACGCTGGCGGCGCGCAGGGCCCCGCCGCGCTCCGAGCGGACGACCGGCCCCTGTCGCGCCTGGGGGCTGGCCAGCTGCACCAGTGCCGCGCGCAACTCGGGATGCAGCGGGATGCGGCGGCCCCGGCCATTCTTGGCCGCCACGTTCCACAGCTCCATCACCCGGCCGACCCGCCCCTGGGCGTCGCACACCATGGGCCAGGTCAGGGCGGCGATTTCCCCAGCCCGCAACCCGGCCTTGACCGACAGCAGGATCATCACGTGGTCACGTTTTGCGTGCCGCCCCCGGGCGGCCAGCCGCAGCACGGCCGCCACGTCGCCGCTATTGAGCACCTTGGCCTGCTTGCCAGCCATCCGTTGGCCTCCTGTGAATGATGTTTTGGGGTCACGCGCCATGGCCGCCCGCCTGGGGGGGCGCGCCATGGAAAGCCGGCCGTTGGGAGAAAACAGCCGTTGGGGGGAAACCTGCCCCTGGGGGAAAACGGCTCAGCCGGGCGGAGCCTGCCGGTCTGTCCGCCTGAGCACCTAAGCGCGGCGGGCCCGCACCAAGTGGAGGCTGGCTGGCAGCGGACGGCGGCCGCAGCCGTCGGGCCGCCGGTACAGACGGAACGTGCGCTCGTTGAAATAGTGCAGGCCGTCACTGTCGAGCAGCATCAGCCGACGGCCTTGCGCCGCTCGCACGCACGTCCAGTGATCGAGACCACCCTCCACGGCGACAATGGCCACGCTGTGCGGGCGGGCCAGGTGGTCGTGCAGGCTGTCGAGCACCTGCAGCGGCGCCACCTCGGCGTCGATTTGGAACGGCCGGTGGACGCGCAGCTGGACGTCCCAGTGGTCCAGGGCCCAGTGGCGGGTGGTGGCCAGCAGCGGCGGCAGCTGCTCATGATCGAGCCCGTCGACGAGCGCCGAGCCGAGCAGGCCGGCGTCGTCCAGCTGGCCGACCAGACGGCGGAACAGGGCGCGCGGGCGGATGGCGACGGCGGCCAACCCGGTGGCGACGTGGTGGGCGGCGTTGACCACGGCGTAGACGGCGCACAGGCTGTCCAGCTGACCCTGTTGAAATCCGTGGCGATCCGTGCCCGGTATCCCGTGACGGCGGCATGGCATGGCAGACCTCCCCGCCCGCTGGCGGGCGGATGGCTGGGGGTGGACGGAATGGGGGGTGGGTGGATGGCGCGTTGTGCTGCGCTGTTGCGTCACGTCACCACCACTTTTCTACTTTAACACGAAATGTGATGCAGTGCAAGCTTTAGCTGTGTCCCTGGCCCCACGGCCCGTCCCGCCACCCATGGCAAAAGCAGCATTTTGCCACAAGTGCGCTGAAGCGAGAGGCCGCTACGGGCCGATTGTAGTGGGTTCGCTTCATGATGCCGAAGGTGGAAGGGCTGCCATTCCGCTGCGCACCCCAACGGGCCGGTAGCGAAGCGGCAGTTTAGGGGACTGCCCCGCAGCAGAAGGGGCATTGCCGTCCTGACCGTTAGCGGAGGGTTCTTGGGCAGCGGCCATTGGCCGACCGATAGTTTCGAGGCAGCGAACGCGAAAAAGCTATCGTTCGGCGGGATCGCCGTTGGTCGGCAGCTTGCAACCAGAGCCGGGCTACAGAAAGCTCTCCTTGATCTCGCAAACAACCGATTGTCGTTCCTCTTTAAGGCTTGCCGCATCGGCGGGCAAAGTCGGATCAATCGCCCCGGAACTGTCCACCGCTCAGGAAAGAGAAAAACGTGATAAAGAGTGCAAAGCAGCTTCGCAATCCCATTTCACTCGCAAAACTCCTGGATCTGCTTTCCAATGAAGCATGGAAGCGGCTCGCGAAAGAGCTCGGCGTGCCTGAAGGTACAGACAGAATAACGGTTCTCCACGACCCGAGTCTCATTGACCACAAGATCTCGCGGACTATGCTTGTTGAGAGAGTGCTCGAGGAACGGGGTCCAGCAGTGTCCATGCTCGCAGAAGCACTCAGCTTCCTCGAATCACACGGGGTTGCGGCTCGATCAACGAGCAATGTTGCGACACTGCCTGGTCTGGAGAAGGACCTTGGACCCCAGCAACGGAGAATCCTCACCGAGTGGAATGACGCTGCGCGTCGGCGCCTGAAGCGCGATGATCGCCTCGAAAAAATGTGGCAAACGGCCTCAGATGCTCTGGATGAGTTATTAGAGCACTGCTCGGAGCAGAGCAGTGGCAAATGGCGGGATAGACGGGGCTCTGGTTACTTCACCAGGATGGAGGGTGAGGTTCAGTACCACGAAGATGCCGTCACCCTACTGCATGATCTGGTTGCAAACATCCAAGCCTCGCTTCCAGATACTCTGGAGGATGAGTTCCTGGAGCGGATCGCTGAAAAATGTTCTGATCTCGTCCTACTTTGCGATGATCTATCCAGCGGTCAACCGTCTGGACGAGTTTGTATTAATGATTTTGACGGAGCGACGGATGCCGTCAGGCGGCTCATCGAAGGATTGAGGCTGATAGCCGACCTTTTGGAGACAGAGGGCGGGCTTGCCGACCTGCTGGAAATCGGAGTCTTTCGCAACCTTCCACAGCTCTATGAACTCTGGCTCCTCTGCTTCATCCTGCACACCCTGGAAGAAGCGGGATATCCGGTCGAACTCGGGCAAGTGGGGGATGTCGAGCGTCGCCGCGTCTGGAATCTCAAATTTGCGCAAGCGAGGGTGCCCGTCGCCTGCATTGGGGAGCGTGCATGGGTCTTTTTCCAGTTCAAAAGCGAAAATACGGCGACGATGCCTGACATTTCGATCTTCAATAATAAATCTGGTACCGGCGAAGCTATCGCCGTCTTTGATGCCAAGTTCTCTGAGAAACACGGTTACGGGGCAAGCGCTTATAGGAATACTATCGAGAAATATTCATGTCTGAAAGGACGTCAAGCCGTCCTCGAATATGAGGATCGGGGCGACCTGAAGCCGCAGGCGAACGTGTTCTATGGTGTACGTCCCCAGACTCCGGGAGCTGACAGGCTGAAGATGGAGCTGTTTTGCGCTTTCGCTAGGACTAATCGCGCGCTCGCCGTAATCGATTGCTCGCCTAGCTTCAGGGAAGGGTTGCCCGGCGCCCTTAAGCGGATCCTTGAACTGTCAGAGGAAGATATCCTCCAGGATCAGTATGTGACCTTCGGAAGAAAAGCAGAGACGAGGCCAGATCTCAAAGCAGACATTGTTGCCGGAATAATTACACAGCAAAGGCTATCCGGAACACTGATTGCCCCTATCAAAGAGACAATTGATGGGATACGGAGCGATGGAGAGCCGCTGCTTCTCCTCATCGCATCCGATGGCCATTTTGAGGATGGGTCGATCAAGACGCTACGGGTCAATCGTGATATCGTTTGGACCTTGCCACTTGATGGAGACAGTTGAACCGGGCACTCGGTTCGAGGCGTGAGGCCAGAACTCCCGCCGTCTTTGATTGCGCAATCTGTGGCTTTTCGTTGTTTACTAACCAGCGCCTGCGCACTCGGAACGGCCGCGATGGGCGCAAAGCAGCCCATATGCTGCAACATCGTCCAGCCTGCACGACAGGTTCCAAGGCAGGATTGGCGCCTGTTCCACCCAATTGCGCAGCACACAAACACGTACTACACTGGTGGCGCAAACGTAATACGAGGGGTCATTCCATGGCTTTGCCGGTTCAGTCCATCCGTGCGGTGTCCGAGCATCGCGACGTGCTTCAGGCGGTGGCCGATCTCCTCCGCCAGGGGCGGGAGAAGGATGTCAGGCACTTGCTGGACGACGTGTCGGCCCGCTCCGTCGGCCCGTTTCGGAGCGAGGCGGCGGCCATCGCCTTCCTGCGGGATCGGCTGGTGGCCAGCCTGCGACCGAAGATGGTGTGGTTGTTCGGCAGCCGCGCCCGTGGGGATGCCCGGCCCGACAGTGATTTCGACTTGCTGGTGGTGCTGCCCGACGGCCTGTCGGAGGCCGCCTATATCCCCAAAGCCGTCGCGGCGCCGCTGGTCGCCTGCGGCCTGCCGTTCGACGTCGTGCCCTGCACTTGGGCTGCGTTTATGGCCGACCGTGCGCTGGACGGCACCCTGGTCAACCGGGTCGTGACCGAGGGGCGATTGCTGTACCAGGACCGGGTACTGCGCCGGAAAGGTGCGGCATGAGCGGCCATGTGACCAGCTACATCGCGCTCGCCAAGGAAGACCTGGCGGTGGCCAAAAAGCTGATTGCCGGGCACCCGCGACACGCCGCGTTCAACATTGAGCAGGCGGCCGAGAAACTGCTGAAAGCCGTGCTGACCGCCGAAGGGATCCGCTTCCCGACCAGCCACCACCAACTGGGCGCCCTTGCCGCGCTGCTGCCGGAAGAGCACCTGTGGCGGGCCGACCTGATGGCCTTCGACGACTTCACGTCCTACGCCACCGCCGTGCGCTATCCCAGACCGGGCGGCGGGATGCCCCATGACCCGGAGGACGCCGATCTGCGCGCTGGCTGGGCGGAGGTTTCCGCCCTGGTCGATGAGATCGAGGATTGGTGCAAGGACAGGCCGTAACCGGCCCAGGGACGTCGTCCTGGACGTTTTTCTTGGGACAAATTTGGGACACTGCGCCGTGGGAAACAGGGGGAATCGGGGGTATTCCAGGGTAGCCGTTTATCCGACAACCTACTGATATAATTTAAATTTCTTTTAAATTACAAGGGCTTAATGTGTTCCCTGATGCGCTTCCCAAGCTTAAGACGAGGGTTCGATTCCCTTCACCCGCTCCATGGCGTCAGCGTCAGTTCGGTGCAACGCATCTGGCGCGCCCATGGTTTGCAGCCCCACCGCTGGCGCCAATTCAAGCTGTCCAACGACCCCCAATTCGCCGCCAAGGTCCGCGATGTCGTCGGCCTCTACATGAACCCGCCGGCCCATGCCGTCATCGTCTCCATCGACGAGAAAAGCCAGATCCAGGCGCTTGACCGCACCCAACCCGGCCTGCCCCTGAAGCCCGGCCGATGCGGCACGATGACCCATGACTACAAGCGCAATGGCACCACCACCCTGTTTGCCGCCCTCAACATCCTGGACGGCACCGTTATCGGGCGCTGCATGCCCAAGCATACCCACCAGGAGTTCATCAAGTTTCTGGATGCCGTCGAGCGGGCCGTTCCAGCGGGCAAGCTCATCCACGCCATTGCCGACAACTACGCCACCCACAAGCACCCCAAGGTCCTGGAATGGCTGGCCGACCATCCGCGCTGGGTTTTCCATTTCACCCCGATCTCGGCCTCGTGGCTCAACGCCGTCGAGGACTTCTTCTCCATCATCACCCGCAGGCGCATCCGGCGTGGCGTCTTCAAATCCGTTTCCGACCTGAGAGTCCGTCCGCAAAGTTCCCTATGATTGGTGCCTTGCGATTCTGCGCAGCATGAGGCGGATCATGGCCAGGCGTAGAAAGGCCAGCGCCATCCTGGCGAGGTTTTCGAAGTCCTTTGCGAGGCGTCGGCAGCGGCCCAGCCACCCGAAGGTGCGTTCGACGATCCATCGTTTGGGCAGCACCTCGAAGCCCTTGGCGGTGTCGGAGCGCTTGACGATTTCCAGATGCCACACCCCGAGTTCGCGTACCGCCGCCGCCGTGGCGGCCCCCTGGTAGCCGCCGTCGGCAAAGACCCGGACAATGAACGGAAAGAGGCGGCGGACCTCTTTGAGCACCGGCAACGCGCCGTCGCGATCCTGGACACTGGCGGGCTGAATGTGGGCGGCCAGGATCAGGCCGAGCGTATCGACGACGATGTGCCGCTTCTTGCCTTTGACCTTTTTGCCCGCGTCGTAGCCCGAGGGGTCGATCCGGGCCCCCCTTTTTCCGCCCCTTTGACGCTCTGACTGTCGATGATCGCTGCCGTCGGGCTGGCTTCCTTGCCGGAAAGTTCCCGCACTTCGACGAACAGGGCGTGATGGAGGCGGGCCAGGGTGCCATCCCACTCCCACAGCCCGAGATATTCATGAACCGTGCTCTTGGGGGGCAGGTCCTTGGGCAATGCCCGCCATTGGCACCCGGTCATCAGCACGTAGAAGATGCCGTTCAACACCTTGCGGATGTTCACCGTCCGCTGGCGGCCGCCGCGTTTGGCCGGTGGGATCAGCGGCTCCACCAGCGCCCATTCCTCATCGGTCAGGTCACTCGGATAGCGCAGCCCAGGCCGCTCATAGACCCGCCGGTTCTCCTTCGTCCACATGCTGCCCCCCCAATTCGTCTGGAGAGCCATGGAATCACAACCGATTCATCAGAATCAAGAACCTTCCGGACGGGCTCTGAAGGAAGCCATCCGCCGTTACATCCGCGACCACAATGCCAAAGCAGCCAAACCCTTCATGTGGCCTGCTGACCCAGACAAGATCATCGCCGCCGTCAGGCGTAGGCACCAAACGTTAGATTCTAACCACTAGTACAGGGAAGTCTACTTCAGCGTTTCTTTGCGGCTATTGCACTTTCTCGCCATCCACTTCCATCCTGAGCGTTTATTGCTTACATGAACCACTCTTGAGGGGGTAAATTATTGTCACCACAAAATATTTTCTTTTACGATACCTGTTGCCTGTTATTGACTTTTGATTTTCGTTATCACATAATTATGAAAGATGCAAGGGGATAAAATAATGACAATTCAAATGACAGCGGTACTGAAGAAAAACCCGGGCTGGGAAGCAGGGGACGGACGCTGGGATGAGATGCCGGCACGTTATTCAGCTGTAAAATGCGGAAAATCGGCGATTGGATGGATCACACTCTGGCCGAGGTACATCGAGCTTGATGGGCATCGCGTGGCACAGCTGCCGTACGTTTCGCTGAAAATCGCTGACTCGCGTGGGGGAGCTATGAGCCGGCACATCGGCGAGGGGATCATGCACGCCGGAATTGAAATGGATGGATATCTGCTCAACGTCAAAATTCAGAAGAAATCTGATGGTCGCAGGAAGGCAGGATATCTGTTCGATGTGCAGATCGCGATGAGTGAAGCGGCGGAAGTTGAGCAGCCGGCCTGGATGTCGACGCCGGGCTTAAACGAGATCGAAACATCGATAAATCAAGCGGAAGCATTCTTCAGCGACGATTGATCGATCTCTCCGCCGAGCTGCTCAATGATCATCCACGCGGCACGGCACATCTCTCGCCGATCCACTTCCTGGAGATGATCAGCATGCTTCAGCACAGCCAGAACTGCGTTGAAAGCTGTGAACGCTGACTCCCTAGCGTTCCTGTGCTTTGAGCCGCGTAGCCATGCCTCAAAGTTTCGAAGCTCAGTTGGAGTGAGTTTCCCGATTAAATCGCCGGGCACATCTTCGATTGCGGTTGCAGAGATCGGGAATGATCCGAGCTGAATACGCTTACCCTGGGTTGAGCGATAAACTTTTGTGCGGTTCGCGACAATTCTGTATTCCATGATTTTTCCCTCCGCATGAATTTCATCATGTACCTATAATATGGGTACATAGTGATGTCAAACAAAATGTACCCACTTTATGGGTACATGAAGAAGTACTGCGGAACAGTCCTCGCCAGCCTGCACCGGAGGGGAACAGGCTGTCGCGGGAATCGACAACAAACCTCAGGAGGGGATAAAGATCTCGTGCGCTGCGGAAGCGCATCCATTTCTCGGCAGATAGTAGCCATGCCGTGCCAACATTGGTTTAGAAGGCCGTAGAGCCGTACCGAGATGTGAGGGGGCTAGTTCGGTATACCGTGAGGAGAGGTTGGGTGCTGGCGGCCCTCCAAACCATTCCTGAGCCATATGCCGTATGCCGTGGAGGGTGAGGAAAAGGTGCGGTGCCGTGAGAGGGGGTTGAGCAAGGTCCGCCGGTACAGTTCAGCTTCCTGAAAGAAACAAAGCCCGCGGAGCGGCACGGCCCTTCCTTCCTTCATGCCGCAGCGCAGGGCGACGTCGTCGAGGCGTTTCTGCGCTCCCGTGCTCATAGGTCTGGGGAATGCGTCAGCATTCCCCTCAATAAAAAAGAAACATCACAGCATCACAGCATCACAGCATCACAGCATCACAGCATCACAGCATCACAGCATCACAGCATCACAGCATCACAGCATCACAGCATCCGACAAAATCCATCTTCAAAGATTCCGCCTACTATATAAAAAAAGAGAACTTATAGGTATGGGGTAAATTCCTACGAATGAGTATCTGTGCGGCTTTCAGCGGCTCCCCTGCCCCCTCCAGCACAACCATCTGGCAAACCGCTACAGACACTCTATAGCACCGGAAAACCCTGATTCTGTGCGGCTTACAGCTTGCTACAGACCGTCGGCAGCAAGGCCGGTAAAAATACTGCTACAGACCATCTATAGCAGTCGATTTGTGAGTGCTATAGAGCGTCTGTAGCGGTTTGCTATAGAGCGTCTGTAGCGGTTTGCTATAGACCGTCTATAGCAGTTAAACGGATGCATCTACAGAATGCATATAGATACTACTACAGAGTATCTATAGCATCATCATGTACCACATATTATAATGCTATAGAGACTCTGTAGATTTCGCTTGCCGTCTTCCATAATGATTTGTACGGTAGTGCTATAGATCGTCTATAGCACAAAAGGAACGGGAATGGGTATCGAGATCACAGTTCAGAGCCGCCGTATTTACCTTCGTGAGTCTTCCCGCGTCGGCGGCAAACGTACATACCGGCAGATCGGAACGTTTGGTGTCGGCGAGAGCTTGTCCGCCGTGCCCGAAGATGTGAAGGCTCAGGTTGCTGATCGCCTGTCGCTAATCGCATCAGAGCACGCCGACACGATCATTCATGAAGCCATCATCGGTATGGAAGCCGCTCGTGCAGTGATCTCTCATGCCGCTGATCTTGAGCCACTGAGAGCTTCCACAGCATCCCTCGCCGACTCCCTCGGCATCACTGTGGGCACCTCAGCACAGCCTGCTGATCAGGAGCCAAAAAAGGTTGACTCCAGTGAGCTGATCAAATGGATGCGGATGTTCTCTGCTACAGCTGATCAGATGAGTGCAGAAACAAAGCAGAAGCTCGCTGAAGCCGCTCAGGCACTTGTGCTCGCGATGACCGCGGCACCGAAGCCAGCTGCTGCTGATGACGATCCCTTCGGCGACATCCTGCCGCCGGCACCGGAGCCGAAATGGCACGATCACATGGTCCCGTCACATCGTGTCAACGATTTAAAGGCTTATCGCGGAAAGCCGGAATTCATGAAAAAGCTTTCAGATTCTTACCCGTCCACCGACGTCGCAGGGCTTTTTGAAGAATTTAAAAACGCGAACGCTGAAAAAATGGAGGGAGAACAGGAGTGCGATATCAATGTTTCTTTCCGCTGCTTTCTGTACCACAGCGTTTTAGAAGCGAATCGTGCGGCACTGGGAGATAGAACACACGTAAATCTAGCTGCTGAGATCGCCTGGGTGACTGGTAAAGCTCTCACCCCTTCGCATATCGCACGGTACAAAATTGTGGACAATGCGGATTGGGATCCAGTGAGCGATGATGTCGAAAGAGATATCGCTGCATTTGCAGATAAAATCGGATACATGCTGAATCGCTGAAAAACAGAATTATAATACTACAGCACAAACCTAAACCACGGCATCACATGGTGCCGTGGTTTAGGGTTGTGCATGCATTTCATTAGATATCGAAGGGGTCGAAATTTTGGTCGAGTCGAGAAGCGTTTAGTGCTTCTTGCTCCTGTTTCCGCTGCATCGCTTTTTCAGTTTCAGCGAAAGCAACACTTCGTCCACGGAGCACATTCGACAGCCGCTTCACTTCTTCCGACTTTGTTTTGCCTTTACCCCATTTCGGCAAACCGAGCTTCGCCGCAGCCGACATCTGCCTTTCCATCTTGATCCGATCATGGTGTTCAGCAATCCTGAGATCGATCTCAAGCTCTGCTGTGCTCACAATTGCCTGCGGTCTACCCTGCAAAATCACAAGTTTCGGAGCCTTCTGAAAGCGACCGGTTTCTGAATCTGCGTTTGCACCGGTGTTGTAGAAAGCACCGACATCTGGCCAAACCTCTTTGATAAGCGGGAGCGACCGTTTTACTGAATCATAGAACGATTTTGCGGGATGCATGCCGCCGATCTGCGTCCACAAACTGTATAAGCTAAGCTCTAGCCTGTCGCGGATTCCGCGTTTGCGAGAATTGAGATAGCAGTACAAATTCAACGCCGAGTTATTTCCGCTGAGATGCCGCACAGATGATAGCCGCAGGGGCACGTAACTTCCCACGCTCCAGCCGTTCACAGTCCCGCCGGTTAAAATCTGATAAGCCGCTGCACTAAGCTGGCACTCGCTACCATCGCGGTAGCTGAACATCTTAAACACGAAGATGCCATTCTGAGGATCGCTATCTAAAATCGGGGCGCCCGAATGACATGAAGCTTTCCAATCTCTGATGAACTCGCCGCGCGCGATCTTGACGCGGTCGAGCTCGCGAGAATCCAGGCCCGCAGGCTCGCTCGGCATGTAGCAGAACACAGCATCAGAGATCAGATCGAGAGCCCTGTTGAATGCCTTAATCTGCTCGCCGGATTTTGCCGCCGCTTCGGAATCTTTGAACTGGCTCAGGATCGAGCTGGCCGCAGGAAGGCTAAAAAATTGACCATCTCTGTTCGCACGTTCCGTGAGATCGATGAGCCTGAGCGTTGCGAATGAGCCGTAGGGCAGCCCATCGGCACCTGGTGCGATCAGCAGATGCGACGTCGACCGCAGTGTCAGGACAGAGCGACACCAGTCCATACCAGCACCGTCCGGTGCCGCGAAATTGTAGGGATCGAAGCCGAGTTCCTTGGATTTGCTAGCCTGTTGCGACGGCAGTGAAAATGCGGCAAACGCCCGTGCCAGCTTAGTGTTTTCGTGTGTCATTGTATTTCCCCCTTGATTCCCCCACCCGCCGATTTCCTACGAATGGCGGGGTGATTTCCTACGAATCAGTTTCTCTTTCTTGCAAGAGTAAATTAAGAGGTATTGCGTCCACATTATAACAAAATGAATTCAACATTCTTGTGCAACGAAAATGTGCAACTTATTTCAACGTTAGTTAACGCGAGTCACTGTGAGAATGGTCTTTTTTTCCGTCAATAACTTTGTGCAACGAAAATGTGCAACTTATTTTAACGTGAATCAGACTACATCAACCTGATTTCCACTACTGACAGTAGCCACCACATTCCTGCGGAAACCTATATATTTTGGGGTCAACTAAATCGTTGCAGTTACGCGGAGTAATGGGGAGAGCACCACCTGATTTAGATCGCGAACGTCCGCATAATGGAGATAGAGGACTGGAACGCCGCGGTCGCAATCCCGGCATGCACGATAGCCGTTGCATCTGCCAGATGCTCGTTCTTGTTCTTGGCGACCATGCGACCGCGACTCATGAGCCACGGCGCCGATGGATACAAGCCGGTCGCCCACGCAATCATGTCCGCTTTCGTCGCCGTCTTTCCGTGCCCTGTAGCCAATTTAGCTTCCAGCGGCGACACTTCGATGATCGGCAGCGGGCATGACGCGAGCACGCCGAGACAGATGCCGTTCGACATCGCACCTCGTGCCGACTGCGTGCCAGATGGCACCTCAGCGATCAACATCGCCGCACCCAGGCAGAAGCTGTGGAAAGCAACCCGCAGCTCCTGAGACCTGCGAAGGTCATCCGACGACGAACGAACAGTTTTCCCGGCCCGCTTTTTCGGTCTCGACCAGCAACAGGTCGATGACCGTCACCTCCAATGTTGACAAGCTGACGGTGGAACGGCACATCCCCCAGCTATTCAGACTCGGGTCAACTCCAACGACGGTCAACGACCCCGCACCTCCAATGTTGACAAGTCCATCATTCGGCATGCGCTCTCTCAAATGTTGACAACCATACCACATAATGCTACAACAAATGTCCAATGTTGGCAAGCTATATGAGGGGGTGGCCGATGGCAAGGGGCAAAGAAGCTGGGGCTGTTGAGAGCGGGAACAGAATTCGTGTCGTCCGCAAAAGCAAGGGTATTTCTGCACGCGAGCTGGCGGATCGGATGACCGCTGCGGGGCATCGCTTCTCGTACACAGCGATCACGAAAATTGAGAACCAGCAGCGGACCCTTCATGAAGACACTTTGAAGGCGATCGCCCAGGTGCTTGATGTGCCCGCCGAGAGCCTGCTGGACTCTCGTTCTCCTGTGCAGGATGTGCCAGTTGTCGAAGCCGACAGCTTGATCGACACCCTTGTCTCGGGCTGTGAATTCGACGGCGAGGCATCGATTTCAGTGCGGGCAGATGGCCGCCTGATTGGCATCACAGGGCTTCGAACAGAACTCGGCGACGGCGTGATCGTCGTCGATCTCGCTCAGAAAGACATCGAGCCTGGCTACTGGCTCGTGTCAGAAAAGGGGCGTCTGCACATCGACGAGATCGTGGAAGGCGACCACCACAGCGACCAGCCTCCTGCTGGTGCCCTGGTCGGCTACATCGTCGGTCAGTGGAAATCGCTTGATCAACGGATTCCGCATCTAGATGTGCAGCGTTCAGATGCAGAGAAACGGCATGCGGAGGAAAAGGACTTGGAATCGTTCATACGACGCCGTCTGAAACCCAAGTAAAGGAGACAGCACATGGCTGTCCGTCATCTTCTCGCACGCTTCAATATGCTGCGAAACATCAGAAAGGACAGCCGAAAAATGGACATCACGCTTCGTTTGCTTTGCCGCGGACTCGATATCGTTACCATCACGGCAACCATCACAGACCTTTGTCAACAATTGGTCACCGACGGCGACGTGAGCCAGGAAGAGGCCTGTGGCATCCCTTCATGCATCTCGTCGACGCACGGGGAAGCGGCGTTTGAATATGCTCTCCGCTATCTCCACGGAGATGGCGGACTGCGTCGCGATCAACTGCTGTCAATCCAGTGGGCGTATGTCGCTGCGGTCCAGGGTCACCCGCAAGCTTGTGGACACGTAGCGGCTTTCCTCGGCGGCATCGTTGCGGATCACTGCGTCGATCAGGGCAAGCGGAAGGCCGAAGGTCTCTCTCAGAAACGTGTCCCCTGGCTCACAGAGGTGCTTTCAGCACTTGTGTGGTGGTCCGCAAAAGCTGATCGAAGCGGCAGTGCGTCGGAGATCGTCGAACGCCGCACTACCATGTACCGCCACGCGGTTCCCGATCAGATTCAGAAAATCCTGTCGTCGCAAGTGAAGGCGAACGTGGTCGTCGTGACCGATGCCGAGGCACCTGAAGCCGCCGTCGATGCTGACGTTGTCGTCAGAACATCGCCAAAAAAACGGGCGGCGAAGGTCGCTGCGTTTATGGAAAAACGCAAGGCGACAGAGGGATGGGATGATGAGCCGGGCATGATGCTCGATTTTGGCGGGCCCACGCACATCGTTTGCGGCTCTGAAATCAGCGTTCCCGCAGGCAAAGTGCAGGATGATCTTAATAAGCACCGTATCCTGTGCAACCCCCTTCCGCTTCCGCTGCTTCCCGATCTCGATCACCTCGAAGCGACGCTGAATTCTGAGTTCCCTTACGCTGATGCGGCTGTTGGCATCATCATGAAAGACCTCCGACTGGCCGCTCGATGGGGTCGCCGCGAGATGCATTTGAAGCCGATTCTGCTTGTCGGCCCGCCCGGCACTGGGAAGTCGCGTCTTGCTCGTCGCCTCGCCGAGCTTTCTGGTGCAGCGTTTGAGATGATCGGCTGCGCGGGCACCAGCGATAATCGAAGCGTGCAGGGGACCGCTCGCGGCTACAACGGCGGTCATGCTTCTGTATTCGCACGACGCCTTTCGGGCGGCCATACCGCTGGTGCTGTCTTCATTTTTGATGAGATCGATAAGGCCAGCCAGGGCGGCAACAACGGGTCCGTGGTCGAGACTCTGATGGCTGTGACTGAAGCGGAATCGGTCTTCAGCGACGACTACCTGCAGTGCAAATTGAACCTGTCGAAATGCACTTTTGTTGCGACCGCCAACCGCGTCGATCGCCTTCCGATGCCGCTGATCTCGCGGTTCCGTGTGATCGAGGTCGGTGCTCCGAGTGCTGAGCATGTGCCGCAGATCGCCTCGGCGATCTTGAGCGATCTGGCAACGGAGTGGAGCGTGGATCGGGCTTGGCTTCGCCCCCTGGATGGTATCGAGATGCAAGCTCTCGTTACCCACTACAAGAAGGTCCGCTCTATTCGCTCCCTGCGTCGTGCTGTGGAACGCGTCGTTGATCTGCGGGAACGCAGTGTGACCATGAACTAACTACTTGAACTATAAGGGGTTTATTGAAAATGCGGTTGATGATCATCCAAGGCAACGAAGAAATTCGCAACCACGAGCAGGGAAAACCTTACGAGAGCATCGTAAGAGAGTTCGCTACGGAAGCCGAGGTGGCGGCATACAAGCAGGGTGTCGAGGACGCGGCAGGCTACGACGAGCCGATCATCATCGAAGCCGACTAGAGTCCAATATTGACACCAAAATGATTTCTGTAGACAAAATATGTTGACATTTACTCACATGTGAGTCTATGGTCCCTTGCGGTGCTGAGAGACAGTATGTGGACATCGAAACAGTAGATTTGGATGGCGCCGGAAACTGGAGGTGAACCAACGGAGCTAAAAGATGTCGAAATGCATGACGGTGCCACAAACTGCGGCATATTTTGGGGTAGGGCGGAATACGATCTATAATTGGCTCAGCCAGGGTATCCTGCCGCACCTTCGTCTTCCTGGTGGTCAATACCGCATCAGAGAGCGGGATATCGAGGAAGCCGAGAAGCGGATGCAGGGGGGGCAAGAATGGCACGTCCGAGAAAGGGACTCCGAGTTCGGCAGCGAACCGATGATCAGCTCTTCGAACTTGTCGGCCACCATCCAATTTCCGGCACCAAAATCAGGCTTTCATGCGGCACTCGCGATGAAAGGGTAGCCGAGGATTTCCTAAAATCTTTCATGCACGGTTTGGCGACGGCGAAGGTCATGGCACCTTCGCCCGTTCCGCGTCTATCCGAGATGCTGACCTCTTACGCGACCAATCATGTGAAACCTGGCTCGACGGAGCATCACTGCGTCGCCCACCTCAAGCGGCATCTAGGTCATCTGGAGCCGCATACGATCAACTCTGAGATTGCCAAGACCTACGCAGAAGCCCGACGCACCGATGTGTGGACTACGCCTGGTCGCGGCGCCGAAGTGAGAGGTGTCGCTGACAGCACCATCAAGCGAGAGCTTACGACGCTCAGAGCGGCGGTCACTTGGGCGTGGAAGAGCGACAGAAAGGGGTGGTTTCGCGGAGAGGGGAAGCCAGAGTTCGCGATGCCTAGGCTGCAACAGGATGGTAGCCGCGAGCGGTGGTTGACCAAGGACGAGGCTAATCGTCTCGTTGACGCCTGCCATACTCCGCACCTGAGAATCTTCGTGATGCTTGCCCTTCAGACGGCCGCTCGAAAGGAGGCTATCGAGGACCTGACGTGGGAGCAGGCCAAGCTGGAAACTGGGCATGTCGATTTCGGGCTAGGTCGCGGAAACAAGCTCCGGCCTCGACAGCGGATGTCAGAACGGTTGATCAAGGAACTTAAAGCAGCATTTCAAGTTCGCACCACAGACTTCGTTCTTGAATGGAACGGCAGAAAGGCAGGCGACGTAAAGGTTGCGTTCAGGAAAGCATCAATCCGTGCAGGCTTCGTGACAGGACACCGAGTAAACAAGCACGGGAAACCTGTTCCGGTGACGGATGTGACCCCGCATATTTTGAAACATACTGCGGTGACGTGGATGGTCCAAAGCGGAACGATGACGTACGAAGAGATCGCGTCTTTCGCCGAAACATCGGCTGCGATGATCGAGAAAGTCTATGGACACCACGATCCAAAGCTCTACGAGAAAGCCCATGCGGCCACCGCATTTTGAGGTACAATACGAGAACATCATTTCGTACCGTATTGTACCGGCACGGTATGAAACCCAGGTACAGAACGTGAAAACACGGTACGAAACAGGTTGACGACTCTAGCGTTTGTGCTGGTTTGGGCACTATATCATCCCCTTGGTAAGGGAGAGGTCGAAGGTTCGAATCCTTTCGGCAGCACCATCAAGGCCTTGATTTACAAGGCGGAAAACGGCCCCCTCGTGGGGCCGTTTTTTATTGGTCAAAATAGTGTGTCTCTTTGTGTGTCCAAGACCACGCCCCTCAAGCTGGGAAGTCATCGAGGAACGCGTCAGGAACATAGCGACCTGCCGACGGATTTTTTTGAACCTCTTAAGCGTCTACCCAACGTCAGACATCGGCCCGAAGCGGAACTGAGAACGTACTTCAAGGTGACGGTATTGAACCCCTCGCCCCTCGCAGTTAGCCTCTACCGGTCAAACCGTCGGGGGCACCATGAAACTCTTTCTGGACGTTGAAGGCACCCTGCTCGTCCATGCCCGGAGCGGCGGCGACCTCCTCCCACGTCCCGCCGACGGCCTCGAACAGTTCCTCGATTGGGCCTTGGCTGTCGCGGATTGCTTCTGGCTTAGCGGCGTGGACCGCACAGGTGGCCACGAGGGCATCCTGAGGGCCTTCCGGAGCACCCTGGGGCCAATCCGCTATCGCGAGCTTCAGCCGCTGCTCCTGACCATCCGTCCGACCTACTGGTGTCGGAGCAAACTCGAAGCCATAGACCTTGCCGATAAGGAGCCCTGGTTCTGGATCGATGATCATCACGGCGAGGCGGAACTGATCATCCTCAAGGCCCTGGGCCTCCAGGGGCGAGCCGTTAACTGCCCATATAACGGTCTACGAGAGGTGCGGGCGACCATCGAGCAGAACTTGCTCAGCGTCGCCTGATCGCTTCGGACCAGTAGAAGCCAATTGGGGGTTGACCTTGGCAGGGATTGCGGGGCTTCTGGTTGCCGAAATCCCCTACGGCTCCTTCGCTGAAAACGATTTCAGGGGAGGCCCACTTGAGGCGACACAGGAGCGTCAATGTCCGCTCGCCCCACCGCTCGGCAAGGCAGCCCCGAAGGAGCAGCCCCGCATCCTTGAGTTGGTCACGGAGTTCCGGCGTCAGCGGCTCCTGACCAACACCTTCGTCGTCAACATAGGTGTGGATGCTGATCCCAGAGAGCCGGAGCCCAATCGTGACCAGCCAGTTCACGACCACCACGGCCACCGTATCCACGAGCACCGTGGAATGCAGCGTTCCCGATGCCGATCCAATGATCCACTGCGACTGCGTGCAAACGTTGGTCAGCCTGAAAAAGCAGAGCACGTCGCCATCATCATGCTCGTGCCAGCCGCCGAGAAGCCTGACGACATCAGGGCAAATCTCTCGGTCCACCCATCTGCCGAACTCCGCTGTCTGCGGCGTTGTACGAGGGCCAGCAGCGAAGAGAAGGTCCACGGGATGGTGGGTGGGCCAGCAATGCCTCGCAGCTTCCCACTCCCAGTCAGGGAGGTCCGGCGGCGAGCGGAATTCGTCAAGCCGAGGTTCCATCGACCTGAGCCAGCGAGCCATGATCTTGGGATTTTCAATGTCCCAGCGGACATCCACAATGTCTTCGAGACAGTGGTAGTCACGCCGCACCTGGAGCCGAGCCCTCAGTCGCTCGCCCTGGAACATCCCTTCAACCTCGGCCAGGGCTGCTTCGACGGCGAAGGCGTCAGGACCGTCATCGGCGTATGCAACCTCGTCTCCGTAGGTCCGCAGATAGACGCCGCCTCCGTCATCTTCACCCCAATAATCGAGGGTCTTGGCAAATCCCGACCGCATGGTATCGAGGACGCGATAGAGACGGGATTCAAGTTCATCGTGTTTCATAAACTTATTTATCCCGATGGCTGCATCCGCAGCCCTCACGGGTAGCGGTCTATGATCGCTTTGATGTCCAGGATGGCTGCCTCGGCAACGCCCTTGCACTCGGCGGCAGGATCGGTACGTTCGCCGAGCGAGTAGGAGATCGCGTTGATTTGGTCGAACGCTCGGTAGACGATCCGTTGGATCCGCTTCTCCTCCCGCATGATGATGCCGCTGCCGACATACCCGCCGCCCAGGGTGCGGTCTCTGCGGTCCAGGTAGGCCACGGCTTGGCTGTGGGCGTCGCTGACCCTGAGACGCTCTCGGATGCAGGTCGCTGCCTGCTGTTGAAGCCAGGGTTCCCGCTCCTTGACTCGCTCCCAGTCCTCCCGCGACACACTGTCGTGCCAGAAGGTTTCGGCTTGAACGTTGTCCGGAAACGCTATGGCGACGGCGACCGCCAGGATCACCGCCACCATAGACTTTCCGGACGGCCAGAAATTCACCGCTTCTTGGCTTTCTCGCGAGCCTTGTAGATCGGTTGGTCGAGTTCACCGGTCTCGACCATGCGGCGGAGTTCCTGGAGAACCTTGACCACGTCGTCGAGGGTTTTGCCGCACTCGATGGTGGCCTTGCCTTCGGCGACCTCAATCAAGTGGGTGCCGAAACGGGCCTGGACGAAGTGAACGCCGCCTTCCTGCCACCACCAGGGTTTCGGGCGGGCGTTGACCATCGTCTTGACGCGACGGTCGCGACCGTTTTCGGTGACGTTGACGTACCGCTCGCGTTGAACGGTGAATTCTTCGCCACGTTTGGAGTGCTCGATGGCCGTGATCTGAAGATCAATGGTTTCAATGACCACGTCGCGAGGGTTTCGCTTACGACGTTCGACTGCGGACGGGCGTTCTTTTGAAATCAGCTTGAGTTTCATTGAAGTAACCTCCTTAATTACTTCAATTTATTACCTGATTCTCTATTTCTGTCAATATGAGTGGAGAAATAAATCTACGATGTCGCTCGGCCTTGGCATAAATTCGCCCCAGACTTGATCAGCATCATAGATGTCAAACACGATGGGCGGAACTTCAGCCCAGAAGAGGTCGTCTTCAAAGGCGGTCCGTACGCCTGTGATCGCGTTCAGTTTCTGTCCGAGTTCTTGATGAGCAACGCCTTTGGTTGGCTTCAGAAATACCTGTTCCTCGTATGGCCCATGGACAGTCGTACCCAAGCGTCGCAGGGCGACGGCGACCAGTGCGTTGGTCAACAGCTTGATCCTGGTGCTGACAAGAGGCAGCACTGAAACGTTCAGTCCCAAGGCATCCACGACACGCTGGGGAAGCTGATCAGCCGCATCGTCGATCAAGCCGATCAGTTCGACCATGCGGAAACCACCGCTGACGAACTGGCCGAATTCCTTCATCGCATCCACGCCAACCAGATCAAGCAGGTCGTCGAGAGCAGGGTCGCCATCTTCGAGTTCAATCGGGTGGTGGTCAGCGACAACACGCCGGATGCGTGGGCGGTGGATGCTCGAATTTTTAGCATCGGCTGGCGGGAGGCCGGACGCCATGTCGGGCATCAGGAAAGTGTCTTGGGGTCTACGTTTCATGGCTCTCGATCCTCCGTTTGAGTTCATCTTCAATCTGCTGAACCCACGCCTGGAGGTCGGCAGCACCGGCCTCATATGCCTCCCGATCATCTTGATCAACGGCATCAGCAGCAGCCGTCAAGGTCTCGCTGATGATGTCGCGAAGGTTGAAGGCCAGGGCGGCGAGAGAGCCAGTGCTTGGTCTGCGATCATGGGCAATGGTCGCGGAAAGCCAAGAGCCTTTGCGACCTGCCAAAGCGGATACATCCCGCTGATTGGAGGCCGTGCCAAGTTCTTGAAGATCTTCAGTTAGTTTGCGTAAGTTCACCATGGTTGTATTTATGCGGAATGCTGCAACCGCAGCCCGGACGGATGCGTCGAGACATAAAGGTGACTTTAAAAACCCCCTTATCTCGGGGAACTAATAGATGTCATTAGGCTTCCGAGATAGAGGGGGTTTTTGATCATCACAGCCGCATGGATGCCACGCCCCGGCCGCAACTGGCCATTGGGATCGGGCTGTCACCTCGTGATGTGTTTCAGACCGCACTGGGCGACATCGGAGCCGTAGCGGGCATCTTCCACGCACTTCTTCAAGCCCTTGGGATCACTGACCCCGCAGGACGCTCGGACGTTGTGAGAATTTCCGTCGAGGACGCCGCGAGTGGTCACCGTCATCCGGCATGTGCCGCCCTCACCAGTCGCTGACCAGGAGTAGTCGCCGCTTTCGATCAGCTTGCCTGCAATCCTCGCGTCCGGATTGGTCGCCCCCTTGGCTAGTTCCATGCACACCTTGAGTTCGGTCGTTGTCGTCGGGCTAAAGTTGCCACAGCTACCATCGTCGGCGAACGCCATCGTCGAAATCACCGTCCCCGCCATCGCCAAAACCAGAATGCCCTTCATCGCATCGCTCCCCCAGTTCAGTTCTGGTAGTTTGACTCGGTCCCCCAAGGGGGCCAATCCCATCAGGTTGGACTATCCTTGAGTGCCCCCTGCCGATCCGCTGAAGTAGGCTTGGCAGTAGGTTTCCCTCCTTGAAGCCGTTGCCTACCATCTTCTCTCGGGGTACCGTCCTCCTCAACAACCAAGGGTGATATCGTTGATTAGGGGGATGCTGTGGGGGAACACGGCCTGACGGACTTTCACGCCGCGTACTTTGCCCATGTTCTGTCTCAGCAACACGGCGGTGATGGTGTTGAACGCCTGACACGGACGCTCTTCGAAGCGTCGGTGGACCTGAACCCGCATCAGATCGACGCGGCCCTTTTTGCCCTCCGCTCGCCGATTTCAAAGGGTGTGATTCTTGCCGATGAAGTTGGTCTCGGGAAGACCATCGAAGCCGGGCTCTTGGTCTGCCAGCATTGGGCCGAGCGACGGCGACGGATCATCATCGTCGCCCCTGCCTCCCTCCGCACGCAGTGGCAGGCAGAACTGGAGGACAAATTCAACCTCCCATCCATCGTCGTAGACGCCAAGATTGCCCGCGATCTCGCAAAAAGAGGGCATCCCAGCCCGTTTGACCACCGCGACAAGATCGTCATCACTTCGTACCACTATGCGAACAAAATGCGGAATCAGCTTCGCACGCTGGCGTGGGACCTTGTGGTCATTGATGAAGCACACAAGCTTCGCAACGTCTACCAGCCGAGCAACCGGATCGGCACCGGCCTCAAGTGGGCCTTCGAGGATCGGAAGAAGGTGCTTCTGACGGCGACACCTCTTCAGAACAAACTGGACGAGCTATACGGTCTGGCATCCCTAATTGACGACCGGATTTTCGGTGACATCCGGTCCTTCCGCACGCAGTACACGTCGGCAAAGGCTGATCTTGAAGAACTTCGGGAGCGGCTCGTGATGTTCTGCCACCGGACCCTTCGGCGGCAGGTGTTGGAGTATATCCGCTTCACGGAGCGGCGAGCGGTCACGGTGCCGTTCACGCCAACCGACGACGAACAAACCCTATACGATGAGGTTTCCAAGTTCCTGGCACGGGACTTCAGTTACGCGATTCCCAGTCGTCAAAAGCACCTGATAACGCTGATTCTGCACAAGCTGCTTGCGTCGTCGTCCCATGCCATCGTCGGTACTCTGGATACGATGCTGAAACGCCTGGAGCACGTTCGAGACAACGCTGCTGAGGATGGAGATGGCACCAATTGGCTTGGCGACCTCGACATCGTTGATGAGTACATCGACGAAGAATTTGAGGGGCTCGACGACGACGCTGACGATGATGAAACCGCCTTTCCCGTGGACGCCCGCAGGCTAAAGGCAGAAATCGCTGATTTGACTGAATATCTGAACCTTGCCCGTGGCATCACTCTGGACACCAAGGCGAAAGCACTCCTGACGGCCATTGGAACCGGCTTCACCGCGATGGCGGAGATGGAAGCCGCAAAAAAGGCCCTCATCTTCACAGAATCCCGTCGCACCCAGGATTTCCTTCGTCGCTTCCTTGAAAGCAATGGCTTCAAGGGCAAGATCGTGCTCTTCAGCGGCACCAACAGCGACGACATCGCCCAGGAGGTTTACAAGAACTGGGTCGCTGCCAATGCAGGGTCCGGTCGCGTTACCGGCTCCCGAGCGGTGGATATGAAGACCGCCCTGGTCTCTCACTTCCGCGACGAAGCCGAGATCATGATCGCCACCGAGGCCGGTGCCGAAGGCATCAACCTTCAGTTCTGTTCACTGGTCATAAACTACGACCTGCCATGGAACCCGCAGAGGATCGAGCAGAGAATTGGCCGCTGCCACCGCTATGGCCAGCAGAACGACGTGGTGGTGATCAACTTCCTCAATCAAAGGAACGAAGCCGACCGTCGTGTCCACCAGCTTCTCAACGAAAAATTCGTGCTGTTCGAGGGGGTCTTTGGGGCTTCAGACGAAGTCCTCGGGACACTTGAATCAGGCATCGACTTCGAAAAACGCATTCTGCAAATCTACCAGGAATGCAGAGCCCCCTCGGAGATCGACGCTGCTTTTGACCAGCTTCAAGCCGAGATGGACAACGCCATTACGGCCAAACTCACTGAAACCAGAACGAAGCTGCTGGAGCACTTCGACGAGGATGTCCATGGGCGGCTCAAAGATCGGCTCGATGACACTCGGCATGCGATTGATCGCTACAGCCGCATGTTCTGGTCCCTGACGAAGCATGAACTTGGCCCTTATGCCTCACTCGATGACGACAAACTGGCCTTTGACCTGCGTGTCCATCCTCCCGAGGTCCAGGCTCCCCTGGGGGCATACCACCTGATCTCCAAGGACAAGGAATCGGACGGCAGCTTCACGTACCGTCCGTCCCATGTTCTCGGCGAATTTGTGGTCCAAAGAGCCCTTCAGAGGTCGCTTCCCCCGTTTCCCTTGGTCCAGTTCGACATCACCAACCACCCCACCCGGATCGCCATCGTGGAGATGCTCAAGGGCCAGTCTGGGCTGCTGAGGCTTCAGAAGCTTTCCGTTCGGTCGCTGAACGACCAGGAGCTTCTGGTGTTTTCAGCGGTCAACGCGACCGGCGAGCAGATTGACCAGGAAGCGTGCGACAAGCTGTTTGCTTGCCGGGCGTCCTGGGAACCCTCAGGCACACCCGCACCCCAAAGGCTGCTCACGCACCTCGACCAGTCCTGCCGGTCCGCCGTCGCCGACGCCCTGCGGGAGAGCGAAGTGACGAACGCTGCGTATTTCGCCGAGGAGCGGGAACGTCTGGACAAATGGGTCCGTGACGTGGAGATCGCCTCGGAGAAGGAACTCAGGGACACCAAGGACCGCATCCGCGATCTTCAAAGGGACGCCGCCAAGGTGGCCGCCGTAGGGGAGCAGCTTTCGCTCCAGGAAAAAATCCAGCAGCTTGAACGGCGAAAGCGGAAGCTGCGGCGGGAGATATTCGATGTTCAGGATCAGGCGGAAGAAAAACGCGACGCCCTCATCCAGGGCCTGAAACGCCAGATGGAACAGAAAACCACGATCCAGACGGTCTTCGAAATCCAGTGGTCCGTGGTATGACTGCCCGCCCATCCGCAGAGCAACCCGGCAACGGGCTTCCCACTTAACGCCTCACCGTCCGCTGGCACGAACCGCCGCCCAGTGCTCGTACACCAGGAGAGTATGTGACCATGGCCGATCTGAAAGAGTCCCGGCACCTGAAAGCCCTCAAGGACAAACTCCGTGAGATGTTCCAACTGGATCAGGCGGACCTGGACTTCGGCATCTATCGGATCATGAATCAGAAGCGGGACGAGATCGAACGCTTCCTGGACAAAGACCTGCTTCCCCAGGTCCGTGAGGCTTTGCAGGAATATCAGCCCGCCGATCTCGTGGAAATGCAGAGGAAGCTGGAGAAGGCCATTGAAGGGGCCAAGGCTGCGGGCATTGATCCGGAACAGGCACCAAGTGTCCGCCAGCTTCGGGCCGAACTCGAAGACAGCATCGACATCTCGAAGCTGGAGGAGGAGGTCTACTCGCACCTCAGCACCTTCTTCTCCCGCTACTACCAGGGCGGCGACTTCCTGAGCTTGCGGCGGTACAAGGAAGGCGTCTACGCCCTCCCCTATGAGGGCGAGGAGGTCAAGCTCCACTGGGCGAACGCCGACCAGTACTACATCAAGTCCACCGAGGCGTTCCGCTCCTACGCCTTCAAGGTGCCGCAGACCATTCCGGCTGAGCCAGGAATGACCGGCTCCATCCGGGAGCGGCGTATCCGCTTTGATCTCGTCGCGGCGGGTACCGCACGAGACAACAACAAAGCCGCCAGTGGAAAGGAACGCCGCTTCACCCTTGACCAGGATATTCCCCTGGAGATGGACAGCGACGAACTGGTCATCCGGTTCCACTACCGACCAGATGATCAGAAACGGAAACAAAAAGACCTGAACGCTGAAGCCGTTGAGGCTCTGCTTGCACTGCCCGATGGGGCTCCCGCCACAAGCAGCATCGGAGAGTGGGAATTCTGGCAGGAGGCCCTGTCGGCAAAAGTTCCGACGGAGGCTAACGCAAACCGCACGGTTCTGGAGAAGCACCTCACCACCTACACTGCCCGCAACAGCTTCGACTACTTCATCCACAAAGACCTCGGGGGGTTTCTCCGACGGGAACTAGATTTCTTCATCAAGAACGAGATCATGTTCCTGGACGATATCGAGAGTGACACTGCTCCTCGGGTCGAGCAGTACCTTTCCAAAATCAAGGTTCTGCGGAAAATCGCTCACAAGATCATTTCTTTTCTCGCCCACCTTGAAAATTTCCAAAAGAAACTTTGGCTGAAGAAAAAGTTTATACTTGAGGTGAACTGGCTGGTCACTCTGGACAAGGTCCCCGGAGAACTTTACGCCGAAGTGGCGGCGAACGACGCTCAGCGAGAAGAATGGGTTCGGCTGTTCAGCATCGACGAAATGAAGGGAGACCTCGCGGGTAGTGTAAAGTACAGTCATCCTCTAACAGTCAATTTTCTTATGGCCAATCCGTCACTAGTTTTGGATACGGCATTTTTCGGTGAGAATTTTGTGGATCGCCTTTTTTCACTTATTGAAGATGTTGATAATGAGACAGATGGCCTTCTTGTTCATGGAGAAAACTTCCATGGCTTGAGGCTGATAAAGGAAAGATATGCAGATTCTGTAGATTGCATATTCATTGACCCCCCCTACAACACCGGTCAGGACGAATTTATCTACAAAGATAACTACCAAAGCTCTACTTGGCTTTCGATGATGGCGGACCGAATGGTTCTCGCCTCAAACGTTTTGAGTCCTTTTGGTGGAATTGCAGCAACCATAGACGACAACGAGCAAGAAAAACTGAAGACAATAATGTCATATACGTTTGGTCGAGAAAACTTTTGTTCTCAGGTTGCCTGGGAAAAAAGATACACGAGAAGCAACAACACGGATGACTTCACATCTGTTTTAGATCACGTGCTGATATACGGTGGCGGTCCCGACTTCAATGTGAGCTTGTTCCCCCGAGATGAGGACGCAGACGCTCGATATATTAATCTTGATGACGATCCTCGAGGACCTTGGAAAGCAATTCCATTTACTAACCCGAGGGCCGCCTGGGAGAGGCCAAATCTATGCTATCCCATCATGAATCCGAATACAGGAAGATCTAAAGTTCCCGATGGAGAGGATAGGGCGTGGCGTAGTAGTTGGCATGTTTTTGAGGATCACCTGAATAACAATAGGGTATATTGGGGTAGGGATGGAACATCCGATGTTCCGAACATAAAGCGTTTTCTTTCGGAAGTCAGGTCCGGAATGACGCCAACAAACTTGTGGTCACACGAGTTTGCTGGGCACACAGACGCAGCAAAAAACGAAATTAAACAACTTTTTGGATTCGCTGCGTTCGACAACCCCAAGCCGACGACTTTGATCAAGCGTGCTGCTCAGGTAATAAGTGGACGACACGCTAATGCAACCGTCCTAGATTTTTTTGCAGGATCAGGAACCACTGGAGATGCAATTATAAAGTTAAATCAGGAAGATGGCGGGCGAAGAAAATATATCCTTATCGAGGCAGGCGATCATTTCGACACTCTGACACGTAGTCGGATTTCTAAATCTGTATACTCCTCGTCTTGGAAAGACGGTAAGCCAAACCACCAATCTGGTACATCTCAGTTGATAAAATATATTCGCGTAGAATCGTATGAAGATGTTCTTGATAATTTGGATCTCGAGCGAAGTGATAGACAAAACAGGTTGCTTGGACATTCTGCTCAATTCCGTGAGGGTTACACGCTACGCTACATGATGGACGTAGAAGCCCATGAAAGCCTCCTCCCCACCAAGATCTTCAGACACCCCTTCGGACATGCTCTCTCGATTGTGCGAGATGATGAACGGAAGGCCGTCGCTGTCGATCTTGTAGAAACATTCAATTACCTCCTCGGCCTCCGCGTGAAGACACGGGAGCGGAAGCGTGGAGTGTTGGAGATCGTTGGCAAGAGCCCCGAGGGCGAGACGGTCCTCGTCCTGTGGCGTGACAACGACGAAGTGGACAACGACGCTTTGGACGACTGGTTCCAGAAGCAGGGCTACAATAGCCGTGACCTTGAGTTCGACCTGATTTATGTGAACGGGGACAACAATCTCGAAAACCTGCGTCGGACCGACGAGACCTGGAAGACCCGTCTCATCGAAGAGTACTTCCACAAGCTGATGTTCGACGTTGAAGGGATGTAGGCCGATGGCGGACATCCCCTTTTCCCACAAGCTCGTGCTCAACAGGTACATGCTCGGCCTGTTCGGTGCGGAGGCGTTTGAGCCGTTGGCGAACCGCCTGAAGGACGAAAGCCTGGAGGGGCGGAATGAGGAAGGCCTTTCACGGTTCCACCTGGAGATCGCGGCTGTCCTTCCGAAGGACAGCCCGATCACATCAGATGGTCTTCGTCAGTACGACGAAAACATCAGCCGCCACACGAACAGGATCAACCGGAAACGCTCGGATCGTATCGAGTGGAAGTACTTTCAGTACCTCGCTCTCCTGTTCGCGGAGGTGTACCTGGACGGCTATTTCCGGGACGCTGACGGTCTCCTCGACCGGCTGAACACTTTCCTCGACAATTTCAATGATGGGCTTCTGGAGCGAGGGACGAAGAAGGACCGCCTGCGACCCTTCACGAAGGATGGCCTCAGCAAGCTGGCGTTCTGGAACGCGACGGGCTCGGGCAAGACGTTGCTGATGCACGTCAACATCCTCCAGTACCAACACTACCTGGGGAAGGCCGGGCGACGGCACGAACTCAACCGCGTGGTCGTCCTGACCCCGAATGAACGACTGACCGAGCAACACCTGCGAGAGTTTCATGTCGCGGGCATGCCCGCCGCCGTGTTCAACAAGGATCGCTCTGGCTCCACCAGCAGCCTCCTGACCGGTCAGATCATCGACGTGATCGACATGAACAAGCTGCGGGAAGAGGGAAAAAAGAAAACAGTTTCGGTAGACCAGTTCGAGACCAACAACCTTGTGTTGATCGACGAAGGCCATCGGGGTGCTTCTGGGGACGTGTGGTCGGAGATGCGGCAGCGGCTGGCCAGAGACGGCTTCACGTTCGAGTACTCGGCCACGCTGGGGCAGGCTGCGGCGGGGAGCAAAGACCTGACCGACGAGTATGCCAAAGCCATCCTCTTCGACTACTCATACCGGTTCTTCTATGCCGACGGGTTCGGCAAAGACTTCGCCATCCTGAACATCGACGATGAATCCGCTACAGCCAAGGGGCAGGAGCATCGTCGGCTCTACCTGACGGCGGGCCTTTTGAGCTACTATCAGCAACTACGGTTGTTCGAGGAACGGAAGGCTGACTACAAGGCATTCCTCATCGAAAAGCCGCTACTTATTTTCGTTGGTGGCAAAGTCACGGCCGTTCGCACAGTCAGCAAGCGGAAGGTGTCCGATGTCGTGGACATCCTCCTGTTCGTTGCCGAGTTCATCAAAGACAAGGCCCGCACGCTGGGTTACATCCAGACCCTGCTGAGCGGAAACACGGGGCTCCTGGACGCCAAGAACCACGACATATTCAGGGAGGCATTCCCGTTCCTACAGAAGAGCGGTCTAACGCCTGAAGCCATCTTCACGGACATTCTGGCTCGCCTCTTCAACTCCACCACTGACGGTCTGCTCCACGTCGAATACCTTAAAGGCGGCGACGGGGAATTGGCCCTGAGGCTCGGCGACAATGAGCCTTTCGGCATCGTCAGCGTTGGCGATGCCAAAGGCGTTGCCGATCTATGCGAGCCCCATACCGCCTTGCAGGTCTCCGAGCGGGACTTTTCGGGCTCGTATTTCGGGGCCATCAGCAGTGAAGCCTCGCCGATCAACATCCTCATTGGCTCAAAGAAATTCACTGAGGGCTGGAACAGCTATCGGGTCAGCACAATGGGCCTGATGCACATCGGAAAGTCCGAAGGCTCGGAGATCATCCAGTTGTTTGGTCGAGGGGTTCGCCTCAAGGGCTTTGGGAACTGCCTGAAGCGAAGCGGGGCCATCAACTGGGTCAACGGCGAAGACGGGCTGGAATGGGTACCCAAGGACAAGGACCTGCCGCTGCTCGAAACTCTGAACGTGTTCGGCGTCCAGTCCGACTATATGGCTCAGTTCAACGAGTTTCTTGAAGAAGAGGGAGTCCCGAGCCCGGACGAGATGGAGCGGTTCGAGATTCCGGTGACCGTGAAGCTTCCGGCGACACCGCTGATCACCGTCCAGGTGCCCGGAGACATCAACTTCAAGAAGCAGACGAAGACGACGCTGGGCCTTCCCGAGGGTGATATGTCGGCGAAGCACAGAGTGGTCCTCGACTGGTACCCCCGCGTGCAGATCAAGGGCAGCAAGGGCGTCAAGTTTAGCCGACATACCGTTGCCCCCAACGAAGAGAAGCTCCAGGAAGGCCATCTCGCCTTCCTGGACTACGACCACATATACTTCGAGATTCAGCGGCTGAAGGCCGAGCGAAACTGGCACAATCTGAACATCAACCGCGACACCATACGGGAACTTCTCGAAAACTCGGACTGGTATGTTCTCCAGATTCCGGCCGAGCAGATGGAGTTCTCGTCCTTCTCGCGGGTTCAGGAATGGCAGGAGATCGCAATCGCTTTGCTGAAGAAGTACTGCGACCGGTTCTACAAAGCGGAAAAGGCCGCGTTTGAGGCCCCACATCGCGAGTACCGACGGCTTGACCCGACCGACCCAAACTTCTTCGAAACCTACAAGTTCGCCATTCACCAGGACGAGGACCTGATCATCCAGCGGATCAAGGCCCTCAAAGAAGAGGTTGAGAAGGGAACGTTCCGCGACTTCGACCTGGGCGGCATGGGCGAAAGCTTGGCCTTCGACCGCCATCTGTACCAGCCGCTCTTGCACCTCAAGAAGGGCGTTGATGCCAACCTCGTCAAGGTTTCGCCGGTCCATCTCAATGAAGGCGAGCGGGACTTTGTCGCGGACCTAACGGCTTATCACGCGACCAATCCGGCCATTTTAGCTGAGCGAGAAGTTTACCTTCTGCGAAACCAGACCCGTGGTCGGGGTGTCGGCTTCTTCGAAGCAGGGAACTTCTATCCGGACTTTATTCTTTGGATCGTCGGCGGTCCCGTCCAGCACATCGTGTTCGTTGACCCTAAAGGCATCCTCCGCTGCGACGGCCTGGACGACCCGAAGATCAAGTTCCATGAGACGATCAAGGACATCGAGGCTCACATGCGACGGGAAAGCATAGCCCTTGCCGACGAAGTCACGCTCGACTCCTTCATCGTCTCGAACACGGCCCTTTCCGATGTTCGCTGGTGGAAAGGAGGCACCGAAGTGACAGCAGCCGATTTCGCGAAACGGCACGTCCTGTTCCAGGATGAGTGCAAGGATACGTACGTCGAGACGTTGTTCACAAAGGTTCTGGCATCGGATCCTTCTCTGGCCTGATAAGGACCGGTGAAAGGCGACGAGGGCATCCCCATGAGGAGATGCCCTCGCCCACCATCACTTGCTCGGCTTCTCCCGACGGACGCCCTTGAACTTGGTGTCGTCGGCCTTGCCGTCCATGATGCGTCCGGTATTGGTGTCTCGCTTGAACCACGTCCCATTGGGATGCTGGAACTGGGAGCGGTCCTTTACAGCACCATTACGATGACCGTCGCCGGTCGGAGGATTGGTTGCCATGCTCTTGATCCTTCTGTCATGGCTGGTCCGGTCTTCCAACGGTGGCGTGTTGCAGGTATTGTGCATTGTCTACTCACGACACCGCTTGACCGCCCCGGACCATGGCGGTCGGCCGGCTCTTCGAGCGATGGAGGGTACCAGCCTCCATCGCTCGTTTTCGTTCAGACCAACGTCATGACCTTGACCTGACCGCCGACACTGTTTACATGATACGGAAAAAGAGCGGGATGTAAACGGGAGGTCGGCCATGTTCGGAGAGAGACTCCAGATCGCTCGCAAGCAGGCGGGCTTATCGCTCCGTGCCCTCTCGGACCGGCTTGATGGGGCTGTGTCCGCCCAGGCCATCGGCAAATACGAGCGGGGCGAGATGATGCCCTCCTCGGGCATTCTGATCCGGCTCACCAAGACCCTGGGCGTAGGCCTGGACTTCTTTGCCGCACCTGTAGGGGCGAAGCTCCGAGAGGTCGATTTCCGCAAACACAGCGGGACCAACGTCCGCGAAAGGGCGATGGTCGAGACCGCCGTGCTCCAGCACGTCGAGAGATACCTCCTGATCGAGGAGATTATCGGTCTCGATAGCTCCCATTGGACCGAGCCCTTCCCCCGAGAGACCGTCGCTACTGTTGAAGAGGGCGAGGCTCTGGCTCACCGCGTCCGGGCAGAGTGGAACCTCGGCATCGACCCGATCCCCAACCTCACCGAGCTTCTAGAGGAAAAGGGCGTCAAGGTGCTGATGCTGCCTCTTCCTGACCGGGTTTCTGGTCTGACTTGCATGGTTGAGCGGCGAGCAGGCGACGCCGTACCGGTAATCGTGGTGAGCCGCAACCACCCCGTGGAGCGGCGGCGGCTCACCCTGGCTCATGAACTCGCTCACCGCGTCCTGAAGGCAGACAGCAAGATCGAGGAGAAGGCCGCTACCCGATTTGCCGGTGCTTTCCTCATGCCTGCGGAACACCTACTTGCTGAGATCGGCCCCAACCGTAGACGCTTCGGCTTCGCGGAACTCATGGTGACCAAGCGGATGTACCGGGTGAGTGCCGCCGCTTTGGTCGTCCGCTGCCGCGACATCGGGATCATATCCTCCGACCAGATGACCCGCGTATTCATGACCATCGGGCGAAGCTGGCGGCGGGAAGAGCCACGTCCTCTGGAAGGCCGGGATCAAGTCTTCGAATGCCCGAGACGATTTGAACGTCTTTGCTACCGAGCACTGGCGGAAGAGCTTGTCTCCGTGACCAAGGCAGCGGAACTCTTGGGCCGCCCCGTCACCGATGTTGAGGCTGCCATGGACGGGGACGCGGGCGATGACTCGGATTGTCATCAGTGACAGTTCGGTCCTGATGGACCTCGCCGTAGGGCGGCTGCTGGAGGCAGTGCTCAGGCTTCCTTACGAGTTCGTCATCCCAGACGTGATGCTGGAGCAGGAACTCGTCGATCTCGATGGCTACGACCCGGCCATGCTCTGCGAGATGGGCTTCCAGGCTGGTGAACTGGCGAACCCCCAAGCGGCCTTCGACCTGTTTGCAGAGCACCGGAAGGAAGTCGGCATCAACGATTGCTTCGCCTTGGCGATGGCGGAGCAGACACATGGCATCCTCATGACCGGCGACCAAGGGCTCCGCCGAGTGTCCCGAAATCGCGGCGTCGAAGTTCGGGGCACGTTGTGGGTGACTTCTGAACTCGCGACCCAGGAGAACGTGGATGCGGCCGGCCTACTTGACGGGCTTGAACGGATCAAACAGCACCCGCGTACCCGACTGCCTCGGCAGGAACTGGACCGGCAGATAGCTGCATTGAGACAGCGAAAAGGCTGAGTTTGACCGCCTCCCTCACTTGCCGCCTCTCGGCCCCTTTCGCCGCGACGCCCGAATCCTGCTGAGCATGGCGTTCACGGCGTCCATGTCGAGGAACTGGGTGTCGAAGCTGACCTCGCCGTTCCAGGCCACAACGTCTTCGTGAGCTTCATGCTCGGGATCGTTGATCGCTTCGAGGAAATCAGCGTAGCCGGGAGGCCCACCGACATCCTCGGGTGGACATGCCCCCGACCACTCCAGGAGCACCGGATAATCCACGCCCTCTTCGGGGGCCAGGGTTCGCATGACCTGCACGTCATGGGTCCAGTCGTCGCCGAAATCGTAGATGTAGGTGAACGCGGTGACCCCGCGTTCGATCAGCTTTTCGAGCTTGATGTTGCGGTCGTCGTAGGTTCGAATTCCGAAGGAAATTGGGCCATCCAGGTCAGGCACACCGTAGGTCTTGTCGCCGACCTTGAAGTCATGGAGGTGCATGTCGTACCAGCCCATCACGGCCTGGATGACATCGTGAACACGACGCAGTGAATAACCCCCTGGTATCTGAACAAGTCGCGTCACCTGGGGTTCAACATCCCGCAGGGTGATTTTGAGTTCCACGATGTCGGTCATCTCGTCATCACCCCAATATCAGCATATTTTCGTCGTCAATGACCCCATGTGTTGTTCGGGTCAGGGTGCTTTCCACGTCGCCACTTCGTGGCTCCTCCGGGAAACTCGTTTTGTCACCAAAAGGCTATTCTTATAGGGGTTTCGGTGACATATGTTCAGTCGCTCTGATCATCAAATAATGGGGCGACGCCTTCTCGTCCCAAGGCCACTGGCCTTGGCGATACGGCTTCGGACCTCAGCGGAATCCCTGGCCACCATGGGATAATCTGCGGGTAGTCGCCACTTACCCCGGTACTCATGGTCGGTCAGCCCATGGGCTGACCTGAGATGGTTCCGAAGGGTTTTCAGCGTTACACCGCATTCCAGGCAGATGATCCTGTCATTGCTTATGGACCGCTTGATCGGAACGGCTGGTTGCAGCACTGGTGCAGGCTGGGGAACGATCTGGGCGACATCCTGAAGAGCGTTGGCCACCGTCTGGATCAAGATGGAAAGGTCGGTGCCAGCCACGTCATTCTGGGACAAGTATGACGTGACGACATCTGTGGTCATCTGGTGGATATCACGGCTCACTCGAATTCCCCCTGCTCCTGGTCACCCTGGCGTTCCAAGATGCCGGAACTGCCGACAACGATCATACTTTGTCGAGGAGACCGGTGAAATACTTTAGGGGGGGGAATGGTTGCTGAGTTCACGCAGCCTTGATTGCCGGGAGGGGCTGGTAGTTAGAAATCAGCAATTCTTCGCCTCGACGATTGCCGAAGCCGCTGTAGCGGAGGCTGAACCGCTCGATGTGCCAGTGACCGAAGATGTCGCGGATGACAGGGGAATCGTTGATCGTCATGAGCCAGTTCCCCGGCTGCTCCCGCAGGATGGTGGCGAAGTCGTCGAAATCGGGTTCCCCCTGCCAGTAGAGGTCGTTGCCGATGCCCTGGTAGGGCGGATCAAGGAACGTGAAAGAATTGGCTCCGCAGCCGACCAGGGTTTCGCGGTAATCCACGTTGGTGATCCGCACACCCCGCAGGAGCGACGCCGCCCGGCCGAGCCGCATGATCTTCGTAACCGTTAGGGCCTTGCCCTGGACGACCCGCTCCGCCGAGTAGTACCAGCGGGTCGTATTGCCCCGGCCGAGGACGAAGTGGAGGTAGAACCCGACGGCGACATCCAGGGCATCATCGCTCTCCAGGGCCTTCTCACCGAATTCGAAGAGGTCACGGCTGCCACCCTGGTGCTGGATGCACTGCCGGAGCAGCCGCTGGACCAGCTTCTCCGGCTGCTCTTGCAGCACCCGCCAGAAAGTGGCCACGCGGAGGTCGGCGTCGTTGAGCCAGCAGGACATGCCGGGATCGCGGCTCTTCATCGCGAGCAACATTGCGGCCCCTCCGGCGAAAGGTTCACGGTACTCATCGATCACCAGGGGGCGACGCCGCATGAGGTCGGCGGAAACACGGGCCTTGCCACCCGGATACGGGACAGGAACGTAGTTCATGCCGCTTCTCCCTGCTGCCCGTTCACGCCGAGGTGCGGACGGTGCTTCCAATAGGATTTCCAGGGAGCATCCGAAAGCTCGCCGGAGCGGTCAGAAACTCCGCGACAACGGAGAACGGCCTTGAGCAGGGCATCAGTGAACGGGCGGTGGTTCCCCCAGATGACGAAGGCAAGCCCCTCCGGGAATTGAGTTTTTGCCTGAACCAGTCCTTCTGGCGTCGGCATCAGGAAGCCGATCTTCCCATGGATGAAGATTACGCGGGCATGATTGGTGATGTAGTCCTGCCAGTACACGGTGTGCGTTCGGGCAGGGATGAGGGCCACGACGCTTTCGCAGAGTGGTTGTTCCCGCAGCCCCGCCTCTTCGGTCGGCGGGTTGGGCATGCTGCTACACCACGTCGCGTCGGCGGCCTTGCGGATCCAATCGGCGAGGCTGGCATAGGGAGGATTGAGCCAGACCCGCCCATGCCAATTCTGGTTCAGGCCGTCATCGTCCTTGGTGAAGTGCTTCTTCGCCCAGACCGGGGAGTTCGGCCCCTTGATCGGCGAGCACGGGTCGAGGTCAAAGGGCTGGTTGCCCATGGCCTTGTACAGCGGCTCCAAAATCCATTTCGGGGTGTACCACTCGGTGTTCCGCTGCCCCGGTTCGAGGTTCACGAAGAGGCCATGCTTGCCGCGATCCATGCGGACCTTGGCGACCGGCTGGTAGGGCGACAACGCAGCGATCTTCAAATTCTTACCCTGCGGGGAATTGTCGTTGTCTGCCGGTCGAGCGATGACCTCGCCGATCTCCGGGAGGACCAGCGGGTTCGGCGGCGTGTAATTCATGGCGACGAGTTCGGTGGTCTTTCCGTGGCGGGCCATGTTGGCGTTGTAGGTGCGACGGAACACGGTGAAGCCGGAGAGACGCTGGATGTTCTCGGGGCTGTCGTCGATGGTGACGAGGACGTTGTGCGGGCTCGCAGCAGCCACCCTGCCGAACTCGTCGAGGTCGATCTCGCCAAGCTCGTACATGGTCTTGCCCTTCTCGTGGTAGGGCGGGTCCGCGAAAACCATCACGTCGTCGCCCGGCTCGGCCAGCACCTCCTTGTAGTCCAGGTTGGTGATGCGGACCCCCTGGAGGAGGTGCGAAGCCCGGCGGATGTTCTGAATGAAATTCGCCTTTACGCCCCGGTTCTTCTCCAGGTAGGCAGGATTGAGGCCCCCCTTGGCGACCATCCCGGCGTAGGCGAGCCGGTTGACAATCCAAAGACCGGCAGCAGCCTCCACCGGGGTCTCGCTCTCCATCATCACCTTGGCGATCAGGAAGAGTTCCTTGGTGTTGCCGTGCTTGGCCAGGAGCATGAACAGCAGGTCGGAGAGGTCATCGACGTGATCGCGGACCACCGTCCAGAAATTGGCGATCTTGGGGTCGGCGTCATTGATCCAGTAGGAGGAGGCAACGCCTCGCTCCCGCATCGCGAAGAAAACGCTGCCACCGCCGACGAAGGGTTCACGGTACTCCTGGACCATCAGGGCACGGGCAGAGACCAGGGTGGGGGCGATGGTGAACTTGCCCCCGCTGTAACGGATAATGCACTTCATCACACGGCCTCCTTCTTGGTGTCGTTGTCGTTGGCGGCGGCGTTGGCGGCGGTCATCGCCCGCGAACGGCTGACGACGAGCCCGCTGATCTTCTCCTCGTCGCGGTCGATGATGCGGAGGTCCGAGAGTTCGAAGTTGTCTTCGACGCGAGCGACCAGGAGGATGTAGCCGGGCTGCTGGGCGAGAGCCTCCAGGGTCTTCACGTCCTTGCCGGTGCTGATCGTGAGGACAGTGCCGTCGGCAGTCTTGTTGACGGTACCGAGGCGGGGGAACACCTCGACGGCCTTGGCGATCTTGGCGGTCGCGACAGCCTTCAGGTCACCCGCCTTAGTCTTGCGGTTTTCCTTGTTGAACAGCTTGCACACGCCGTTCACGCCCCCGTTGTCGCCGATCATGCGGGCGGCGAGGTTCGGCTCGATACCCTGCTGGTCCAGCCACCCCAGCACCTTGGCCCAGCCAGCGAACGCGGTGCCCAGGCCGTGATGGGGTTCGGGACGGAAAACAATTTTCAGGACGATGGTGGCGATGCGGTTGGGGGCATCCTTGCGGACCGTGACACGCAGGGCAGCGGCGGCTTCCTCCAGCGTCTCAGGCTCTACGACGGCTTCGCGGTAGACCTTGTAGGCCAGCCCGAGCACCTCCCAGAGGGCGGCCTGGGAACGACCGTGGAATTCGCTGAGCCAACGGTTAGCGGCGGTCTGGGCTTCGGTGAACATCTTCAAGCTTTTCATGATGTCTTCTCCTCCGTGGTTCATGGCCTTGGTCCCTTCTGGGCTGGGCCTGGAACCGCCGGAGGCGGTTCGTCGTCATTGGGCTTGAAGTTGTCGTTGGCAGCC